>Ga0137297_10007_pt1 | contig 273411 bp, 238 predicted proteins | sample RamsorincwithD2O_FD_97191 | JGI IMG/M metagenome (GOLD analysis project Ga0137297, IMG submission 97191) | Mouse cecal microbial communities from Vienna, Austria - Mucin amended with D2O | ecosystem: Host-associated > Mammals > Digestive system > Large intestine > Cecum | place: Austria: Vienna...
TCCGGGATTCTGGCGTAAATGAGCCGACAGAGGTCGGTTCTGGCATGGTTTTTGATGTATCCATGACCGAAAACAAGCTATGCCTGAACACCAAATCACAGGCCTAAAAACAAGAAAATCCAATATGTCAGACAGCTCACTCAAAACTCTCCACGATAATATCTCCGATCTCATCTCGCGCCGCCGTCTGGCGCAGGCGATCGACCAGGTAGAGGCAACTCTGTCGGTGTACAACGCGCCTTGGCAGCTGCGTGAACGGATAGAGAAACTACGCACCGATTACGGTTATCTGCGGCGGTATGCGCTCGACGGTGTGGCTGATCCCGGCCGTACGTCACTTTACGATGCCATAGCGTCGCAGCTTCTCGGGATGACCGACGAGGTGATACGTGCCTCGCGGACGGCCGATTCGCCACGGCTCTACTTCTCTACGCTCCGATATGAGAACATGCAGCCCGATTCGTCGATCACGTCGCTGTTGGAGCGCTATACTGAAAATGTCAGAAAGACGGGCCTGGCTCTGTTTGGCGGGATGGATAATGCCGCCGATGACCGGTCGATGCGCGACGTGCAGGAGAAACTCGCTTCGCGTCTGTTCGCCCTTCTCTGGGTGACTCATCCGCTGTCGGACGCCGATGCGGCAGCCATAGAAGGTTTTATCTGCGATCCGACTGTCGGTCGTGGAATCAAACAGCAGCTGATATCGTCGCTGATGCTTGGCGCGCTGGAGATATTCGATGCGGCACGGCTCAGGATCATGCTTTCGATATATTACCGAAGCGGAGAAATATCGGCCGAATTGCGGCTGATAGCTCTTGCGAGTCTGCTGATAGCCATGTGGGGCAACCGCGGGCGACTGTCAGACCGCCGGCTGGCCGACATGCTTGCTGCGGCGTCAGAGTTGCCATCATGGACTTCGGATCTCCGGATGGTGTTCGTGAGATTGCTGAAGGCGACTGATACGGAGCGGATCACCGGGAAGATGGAGCGTGAGGTGATACCCGACATGATGAAAATCAAGCCCGAACTCGACCGCAAGATAAAGGAGCTTAAGGATCTGTCGGATCTCGAGGGCGCGATGGAGGAGAATCCCGAGTGGGAGGAGGTGTTCGAGCGCAGCGGTCTGGCCGAGAAACTCCGCGAACTTAACGAGCTGCAGAGCGATGGCGGCGATGTGATGATGGTCACTTTCTCGCGGCTTAAGAATTTTCCGTTTTTCTCGGATCCGGCCAACTGGTTTCTTGTGTTTGACAAGGATCATTCGTCGATCAGTTTTTTTGACGCTCCCGAAGCCGATGCGCTCAAAGAGCTTGTGGCTGAAATGCCGTATCTATGCGACAGCGACAAGTATTCGATGATGCTGTCGATGAACAGTATTCCCGAGCAACAGCGGGCCATGATGATGCAGCAGTTCAGGGCCGGCAATATCAATTTTGCGGAGATAACCGCATCGTCGTTGCGTCCGGAGGCTGAAAGGGCCGAGAGTGAAGTGAACCGGTATATACAGAATCTTTACAGGTTTTTCAATCTTTTCAGGCGCAAGAACGAATTTACCAATCCGTTTGCCGGATTTATAAATCTTCCTGAAATAGATGAGCTGTCGGAGTGGTTTGACGATGCTGTATTCATACGTGAGACAGCGGAGTTTTATTTCAAACGTGGATATTATGCCGAAGCTCTCGCTATGTTCGGCCGGCTGACCGACCGCGGTGGAAGCGATCAGTGGCAGGTGTATCAGAAGACGGCCTACTGCATGCAGAAACTCGGACGTATCGAGGAGGCTCTGGCTATGTACGGGCGCAGCGAACTGACTAATCCCGACAATGTATGGACTCTTCGCCGCATGGCTCAGTGCAGCCGTATGCTCGGTCGCAACGGGACGGCTATCGAGTATTATCGACGTATATCCGCCTTGCAGTCCGATGATCTGCTGACAACGCTCAATATAGGAATGTGCCTGATGGATCTGCACCGATACGAGGAGGCTATGAAGGAGTTTTTCAAAGTGGAGTATCTCGACGAGCATTCCGACAGGGCATGGCGTCCGATAGTGTGGTGCGCGTTCAGGATGGGTGATATGGCCAGGGCAAGAGCCTATAGCGACAAGATACTCGCATCATCTCCAAAGGCAGAGGATTACCTCAATGCAGGCCATATAGAGCTTTCCGCCGAACATCCACGCGAGGCCGCGTCGCTTTATCTGAAGGCGTCGGAACAGCCGGGCAAGGACTCGCAGTGGTTTCTGAAAGCGATGGAGGATGACGCCGTAGCCCTAAAAGAGGCCGGTGTGGATGATATAATCAAGGCAATAGTTATAGAGGAAATAATATGAACGGAGATATATTCATGCGTCCATTCGACACCCCTTTCGGTGCGGTGGCGTTCGACAAGATAAGCAATGCCGACTATCTGCCGGCATTCGAAACCGCCATAGGGCAGGCCTGGAGTGAAGTCGAGGCCATACGTGACAATGCAGAGGCGCCGACATTTGCCAATACCATCGCGGCGCTGGCGAGGAGCGGAGAGATGCTTGAGCGTGTGGCGGGAGCTTTCTTCCCACTTACGTCGGCCTGTACGGACGATGAAATGATGGATATATCCGTGAAGGTGTCGGAGATGCTTACTGAGCATTCGGTCAGGGTGAGTCTTGACGAGAAGCTGTGGCAACGGATACGCAGTGTGCATGATTCATCGGAATCGGCGGCGCTCGACAGAGAAGACCGTATGCTTCTCAAGGACACATATGAGAAGTTTGTGAGATCAGGCGCTTTGCTTGAGGGCGCCGACCGCGAAGCTTACCGTGAAGCGAAAAAAGAGCTGTCGCAGCTGTCGGAGCAATTCGGACAAAATCTCGTGAAGGAGAATGCCGGAATGAAGATATATCTCGGCGCCGATGATCTTGACGGCCTTCCCGAGAGGCTTGTAGAGGAGGCGGCCGAGAGAGCTGTATCAGAGGGTAGAGCGGGAGAGTATTGTTTCAAGCTTGATTTTCCGGTCTACAGCACTTTCATGTCGCACTCGTCGCGGCGTGATCTGCGCGAGCGTTTTTTCAGAGCCTACTCGTCGCGCAACAGCGCGGGCGAGTACTCAAGTCTCGCTATAGTCAGCCGTATGGCTTGGCTTCGGCTCAAAGTGGCGCGTCTGCTTGGCTATGACACTTATGCCGACTATGCGCTGGCCAACAAGATGGCACGCACACGCAGCAATGTCGACGCCCTTCTTCGACGGCTGAAGGACGCTTATATGCCGGTTCAGCGCGCCGAGGTGGATGCTATCACCGATTTCGCGCGAGTCACGGAAGGTGACAGTTTTGTGACGCGGCAGTGGGATTATGCCTATTACAGCCGTCTGTATCGCATCAGCCGTTATGATTATGATCCTGAGTCGATGCGACCATATTTCAAACTTGACACTACGGTGAAAGGTGTGTTCGGACTGGCTCGCACGCTTTATGGCATAGACTTCGTAAAACGGCATGACATACCGGTGTATCATCCCGATGTGGAGGTGTATGAGGTGAAGGATATCGACGGAAGCCATCTCGGTCTGCTATACATGGATTTCTTCCCGCGCGACGGTAAACGCGCCGGTGCATGGATGACCGATTTCAGGGAGCAGTCGATGCTTCCCGACGGCAGTGATGTGAGGCCCCATGTCAGTATCGTGACCAATTTCACCAGGCCGACATCTTCGACTCCGGCGCTTCTTTCTCCCAATGAGGTCAACACGTTGCTGCATGAGTTCGGACATGCTCTTCACTCACTGTTCAGCCGCTGCCGCTATGCCGCTCTGTCGGGCACGAATGTGGCGCGTGACTTTGTTGAGCTTCCGTCGCAGTTCAATGAAAACTTCATGCGCCGCAGGGAGTTTCTTGATACTTTCGCGCGACATTATCAGACCGGTGAGCCTCTTCCCGACGAGGCTGTGGAGAAAATGGTGCGAAGCAGTCAGTTTGGCTGCGGATATGACTGCATCAGGCAGCTTATGTTTGGTCTGACCGACATGGCGTGGCATACAGTCACCGAGCCGGTCGATGATCCGGTGGCATTCGAGCTGTCGGTGACTGATGCCATGGCTGCGATACCTAATGAATGCCGAAGCGTGGTGTCACCGTCGTTCGGCCATATTTTTTCCGGAGGTTATGCGGCGGGATATTATAGCTACAAATGGGCCGAAGTGATAGAAGCCGACGCGTTCGGCCGTTTTCTGGAGGAGGGGGTGACCAACCGCCGGACAGCTGAATCATTTCGTCGCGAGATACTTGAAAAGGGTGCGACGGATGAACCGGACGAACTGTATCGCCGGTTCAGAGGCCGTGATCCGGAGCCTGAGGCTCTGCTGAGGCGTGACGGGGTTATCAGCTGAACTTTTCGGGCAGTCCGCGCACTCCGCGAAGCCATGATGCCGCATCCATACGTTTTTTGCCCTGCGGCTGAAGGCTGAGTATCTCTATGCGGTAGTCGGAGCAGTCGACGGTCAGTGTTGATCCGTCGGCATGTACCGTGCCGGGAGTCTCGGCCTTTTGTCCGGTGATGCGTGTGGCAAATATTTTGAGCGACTCATTGTTGCCCATGTCGGTCCATGCCGCGGGGTATGGCGAGAGTCCGCGCACGAGATTATGTACAGCCTGTGCCGGCTTGTTCCAGTCGATATGGCATGTATCCTTGAATATCTTTGGCGCCGGGGTGGGTTCATCGATGCTCAGCGCGCTCTGCGGTATTGGCTTGACTGTGCCGTCAATGATAGCATCGACAGTCTTGAGTGTCAGTCGTGCACCAAGTTCCATCAGACGGTCGTGGACCGATCCTACATTCTCGTCGGGCGCGATGACGATTTCTTCGCGATCGATTATGTCGCCGGTGTCGATCTCATGTTTGAGGAAGAATGTGGTGACTCCGGTCTTGTCATCGCCGTTGATGACGGCCCAGTTGATCGGTGCGGCTCCGCGATAGCGCGGCAGCAGTGAGGCGTGGAGATTGAATGTGCCCAACGGTGGCATCTGCCATACGACTCTCGGCAGCATCCTGAAAGCGATGACCACAAAGAGGTCGGCTTCGAGCGCACGTAATTCTTCAACAAATGATTCGTCGCTGAGCTTCACCGGCTGCATGACTTTAAGTCCATGCTCTATCGCAAACAGCTTGACAGGCGACTGGAACATGTGGTGACCTCTTCCGGCGGGTTTGTCGGGCATGGTCACGACTCCAACAATGTTGTAGCCTCCGTCGACAAGGCGGCGGAGGCTTTCAACTGCAAACTCGGGAGTTCCGAGGAATACTATTTTCAGGTCTTTTTTGGTCATTCCGAAACTTTTACTTCAGGCATGGGGTTCTGGCTATCGATCTGCGACAGCGCGAAGGCATAGGCTCCGATGGAGATGGCGTTGCTGGCTCCGATCTTGGATATCATGACTCCGATGCGTTTCATCGGATCGTATGTTATGGTGCGGTCGGTGCCATAGACTTTGAGCGGGCGCGACTCTCCGCAGGCAAACTGCCGGAACTCTTCGGGGTTGTCGAGGTCAAACACGCGCATCTGCACCCTATCGAGTTCTTCGCCTTTGAGCGAGTGAATCTTGCCGCGCATTTCCTTAAGCAGCGAAGGCATGAAGAACCGGTGGGCTCCGGTTAGTCCTCCTCCGATCACTATGAGTCCGTCGATGAGTGTCGCGGCTGTGGCCATTGCATCGCCGGCCACTTCTCCGAGCTCTTCGAAGGCTCCGCGCGCGGCTTTGGCATCGCCCTGTCGCACACCGTCGGCTATGTCGCATATATCCTTGGGGGTGAGATCGGGGTCGACAATGCCGGAGCGTTCCATATAGACCCTCTTGACGGCGCGGATTGATGCTCCCTCTTCGACAAAAGCTTCGGGATATTTCTTGTTGCGCAGACAGAATGTCTCGACACATGAATTGTCGCCACGGTTGAGCTTGTTGTCGACCACGATGCCTATGCCGAGTCCTGTGCCGAATGTATAGCCTATAAGGTTATGGTAGCGTTTGGCGCTTCCAGCCTCCTCCAGGCGTCGGTTGATCTCAGGCAAAGCGCCTCCGAGAGCTTCGCCGAATGCGTAGAGGTCGCCGTCGTTGTTTATAAATACCGGAATTCCGAACATATCCTCGAGGAATGGTCCGAGAGCCACTCCGTTGCGGAACGACGGGAAGTTGGGCAGGTAGCCTCCGATGATGCCGTTGGGATAGTCGGCCGGACCGGGAAACGCGAAGCTGATAGCCACGGGCTTACGATCGAGCTTGGAGATGACGTCGCGGAATCCCTTGACCATTGTGGAGAGACACAGATCGAGGTCATGGGCGTTGGATGGCATGCTCACAGGCTCGACTATGAATTTGTTGGCCTGCATGGCACCGAAAACGAAGTTGGTGCCGCCGGCATCGAGAGTGATGACTACTCTTTTATCGAAGCTGTACATTTGTCGAATAGGTATTAGTGTTGTTGTCTATTGGAAGCAAAGTTAAGAAATTTGCTGCAATATATTACAACGGCTGCCGTCGAAATGTTGTGAAAATTAAGTGGCTTCAAGTGCGTGCTGATGTAGATGCAGGGCAGAAGGTGGGTCTGATTGATGTTGTTTGAACGATAGCTTGGCACATGATGTTATTGTAAACTGCTGTAAGTTAACGTTAATGAATTTTTAGTGCAAAAAAACGCACAAAAAATTTGGCTATATGGGATTTTGGATGTAACTTTGCACTCGCAAAGCCAAAACGGCGGGATAGCTCAGTTGGTTAGAGCGTCGGATTCATAACCCGGAGGTCTCGAGTTCAATTCTCGATCCCGCTACTCGAATCAAAGCTTCGGAATCAGTTTCACGAAGCTTTGATTGTTTTTATTGCAGGGTGTGACTTCATTGATGTTGATGTTTTTTTATAAACATTTTGCGCAAACAGGTTGTTTTTAATAGAGAAATGATTAATTTTGCGCTTGAAAAAGAGCGGAAAAATCCTTTCATTAAAATATTCACCGCACTATCATTCCTCCCCTCATTACTTAATTTTGTAGTTGTTCAGTCAGATTGTCAGCATGATAGCGCTGAAGCGCATTGATGTAAAATGCGTATGAAATCTGTCGGTACGCTCCAAAAGCACATTCACAAGCAACACAATTCCCCTTACAAGAATATATTTAGATTTATGTACAATCTTGATGAGTTATCAGAAAAGGTAGATTCTGAACTTCACGCCATAGCCGAAGGCATGGGACTGAAAAAGATGTCATCACTTCCAAAAAACGAGGTGATCGATGCCATTCTCGATCAGCAGGCCATAGACTTCGCAGCCATGGCGGCCGCCAATATGTCGAACGATAAACGACGTCAGCCTCGTCGGAAAAAGAATGACGCGGCTGTGTCGGGCAATGGCGACAATCAATCTCCATCCGATGACCAGCAGGATGGTCAGGGCGCGAAGAAAAGAGGCCGTAAACCTCAGCAGAAACGTAGCGATGACAGCATAGCGTCTGTCGAACCCGAAGCGCAGCCACAGGCTGAAAGCGCCGTCGCGGCTACAGAAGCGTCGGCAGAGAATCCGGCGCCGGAGAAGAAACGCAGGGGTCGTCCGAAAGGAAGCCGCCAGAAAACGGAAGGGGAGTCAGAGTTGAAAAAAAGCGACGAGGCGTCTGAACAGAGTGTGGACGAAGCCGCGACCGTAGTCAAGGCTGAAGAGACGATGAATCAGTCGCAGACAACGCCTGCTGCCGATAATCATACGCCGGCGCAGCAGCATGAGCCTGCGGCAGAGGCGGCCAATCAGCAACGCCGCAATAATGACGGTCAGCGTCAGGATATGCGAAACAATCAGGGCGACGGATTTGGCGCATTCTTCCCGCGCTCGGAGGGCCGGAGGTTCGTGCCGCGCTCGCAGCGTGAGAAAGAGGAAGCCGCAGCACAGGCCGCCGTGGCCGCAGCTACAGCACCCATACAGCTCAACGAGCCGTGGCAGCAGGACAAGCAGCAGCAACAGCAGGGCAAGAAAAACAAGCAGAAAAACCGCAATCAGAATCAGCAGCGTCAAGAACCGTCGTACAGCTTCGACGGGCTGATAGAGACTACCGGACTGCTTGAAGTAGTGCCCGAAGGATATGGCTTCCTGCGTTCGAGCGACTACAATTATCTGCCCTCGCCTGATGATGTGTATCTGACTCCGCAGCAGATCAAGGCTTATGGTCTGAAGACCGGCGATGTCGTGGAAGCAACAATACGCGCTCCGCGTGAAAATGACAAATATTTCCCGATGGACAAGGTGAAGAGTGTCAACGGCCGTTCGCCCGAATTTATTCGTGACCGTGTGCCGTTCGAAACCCTTACGCCCCTGTTCCCTGAGGAGAAATTCAATCTGACGGGAGGGCGGGCCAACAATCTCTCTACCCGCGTTGTGGATATGTTCTCGCCTATAGGCAAGGGGCAGCGCGGACTTATCGTGGCGCCTCCCAAGACCGGTAAGACGATACTTCTTAAAGATATCGCCAACGCCATAGCCGAGAATCATCCCGAAACATATATAATGATACTGCTCATCGACGAGCGCCCGGAAGAGGTGACCGACATGAGCCGCAGTGTCAATGCCGAGGTGATAGCCTCTACTTTCGACGAGCCGGCCGACAAGCACGTGAAGATCGCTAGCCTTGTGCTGGAAAAAGCCAAGAGGATGGTGGAGTGCGGCCACGACGTGGTGATACTGCTCGACTCCATCACGCGCCTGGCGCGTGCATACAATACGGTGTCGCCGGCATCGGGCAAGATACTGAGCGGCGGTGTGGATGCCAACGCGCTGCAGAAGCCTAAACGCTTCTTCGGAGCCGCGCGCAATATAGAGAACGGCGGATCGCTGACCATCATAGCCACCGCTCTGACCGAAACAAGCTCCAAGATGGACGAGGTGATATTCGAGGAGTTCAAGGGTACTGGCAATATGGAGCTTCAGCTCGACCGCAAGCTGTCGAACAAGCGCATATTCCCGGCTGTGGACATCATGGCGTCAAGCACACGTCGCGACGACCTGCTGCTCCGCACGGAGACACTCAACCGCATGTGGATACTGCGCCGCTTCCTCTCGGACCGCAATTCGATCGAGGCCATGGAATTTGTCAAGGACCGCATGGAGCGTACGCCCGACAACGACGAACTGCTCCGCACCATGGGCGACTGACAATATTCAGGCTCAGCGTCAAATGATTTTGAAAATTACAAGGATATTCATTAATTTTGCAGCCGTTAACACGCTATCGTAAATCGTGGACATCAAAAAAATATGATAAACATAACTTTTCCCGATAATTCGGTAAAGCAGTTTGAAGCCGGCGTGACGCCTCTCGCCATAGCCGAAAGTATCAGCTCCAGGCTTGCACAAGACATTCTGGCCGCATATGTCAACGGTCAGGAATGGGACATCACCCGCCCCATAGAGGAGGACGCCACAATAAAGCTCTTCAAGTGGGATGATCCGGAAGGCAAGCATGCCTTCTGGCACAGTTCGGCTCATCTTCTGGCCGAGGCTCTTCAGGCTTTGTATCCGGGCGTAAAATTCGGCATCGGACCGGCTGTCGACAACGGTTTTTATTACGACATCGATCCCAACGGTAATGAAATCACGGCCTCCGAGTTCCCCAAGATTGAGAAAAAAATGCTCGAACTTGCAAGGGAAAAGAATGCAATAGTGAGAGCCGACATCAGCAAATCGGATGCACTGAAACTGTTCGGTGACCGTGGCGAGTCGTATAAGTGCGAGCTTATCAGCGAGCTTGAGGACGGACATATCACCACGTACACACAGGGCGGATTCACCGATCTGTGCCGTGGCCCGCATATCGCCAATACGGCTCCTATAAAGGCTGTGAAGATCACTTCGCTTGCAGGCGCATACTGGCGCGGCGACGAGAAGCGCGAGCAGCTCATACGTGTATACGGCATCACATTCCCCAAGCAGAAGATGCTCGACGAGTATCTCGTGATGCTTGAGGAGGCCAAGAAGCGCGATCACCGCAAGCTCGGCAAAGAGATGGAACTGTTTGCATTCTCGCAGAATGTCGGAGCCGGTCTGCCTCTGTGGCTACCCAAGGGCGCCGCACTGCGCGACCGTCTGGAACAGTTCCTGCGCAAGATACAGCGCCGTTACGGCTACCAGCAGGTGATCACTCCGCATATAGGCAACAAGATGCTCTATGTGACATCGGGTCACTATGCGAAATATGGCAAAGACTCCTTCCAGCCTATCCACACTCCGGAGGAGGGCGAAGAGTATCTGCTCAAGCCTATGAACTGCCCGCACCACTGCGAGATATTCAGAGCGTTTCCGCGCAGCTACCGCGAACTGCCTCTGCGACTGGCCGAATTCGGCACAGTGTACCGCTACGAGCAGAGCGGTGAGCTTCACGGCCTGACCCGTGTGCGAGGATTCACGCAGGATGACGCCCATATCTTCTGCGCTCCCGATCAGATCAAGGATGAGTTCCTCAAGGTGATGGATATAATATTCTACATCTTCAAGGCTCTGAAATTTGAGAACTTCGAGGCACAGATCTCACTTCGCGACCCCAATAACAAGGAGAAATATATCGGATCGGATGAAAACTGGCATCTCGCCGAGCAGGCCATCATAGAGGCCTGTCAGGAGAAGGGTCTGAAAGCACGTACCGAACTTGGCGAAGCCGCATTCTATGGTCCGAAGCTCGACTTCATGGTGAAGGATGCTCTCGGCCGCCGCTGGCAGCTCGGCACCATCCAGGTGGACTACAATCTGCCCGAACGCTTCGGTCTTGAATATACCGGCGCCGACAATCAGAAGCACCGTCCGGTGATGATACACCGCGCTCCTTTCGGATCGATGGAGCGATTTGTAGCTGTGCTTCTGGAGCATACGGCCGGACGCTTCCCGCTGTGGCTTGCTCCCGATCAGGCCGTGGTGCTCCCGATCAGCGAGAAATACAACGACTATGCCTTCGAAGTGGCACGTCAGCTCAACGAGGCCGATGTGCGTGCGATCGTGGATGACCGCAACGAGAAGATCGGCAAGAAAATTCGCGACAATGAGCTTAAACGTATCCCCTATCTGCTGGTAGTCGGAGAAAAAGAAGCACAAAATGGCGAAGTTTCTGTAAGAAAACAGGGCGAAGGTGATAAAGGTACGATGAAAATTGCTACCTTTGCAGCGAATTTGACTGAAGAAGTCAAAAATCTCACAAATCAATAAACGCTTTAATGCAGAAAAAACCCTACGTACCCGGTCCGCGCAGACCGAACAGCTCCAATCCAGGCGCCAGAAGGCCCGACAGGAACAACGCCTCAAAGGATCCATACGCTATCAACGAACGTATCCATGCCCGTGAAGTGCGTCTGGTGGGTGACAACGTCGAGACCGGCATCTACCCGATAGCCCAGGCCTTGAAAATAGCCGAAGAGCAGGGGCTTGATTTGATTGAGATCTCTCCTACCGCCGAGCCGCCGGTATGTAAGATACTCGACTATCAGAAGTTTCTCTATCAGCAGAAGAAACGTCAGAAAGAGCAGAAGGCCAAGGCTACAAAAGTCGTGGTGAAGGAGATCCGTTTCGGTCCGCAGACCGATGATCATGACTACAGCTTCAAGCTCAAGCATGCTGTGGGTTTCCTTCAGGAGGGTGCCAAAGTGAAAGCATACGTATTCTTCAAGGGACGCTCGATCCTCTTCAAAGAGCAGGGCGAAGTGTTGCTGCTCCGCTTTGCAAATGATCTGGAGGAGTATGGCAAGGTAGAGCAGATGCCGGTGCTTGAAGGCAAGAGAATGATCATCATGATCTCGCCGAAAAAGAAGTGACTGACACAGCGCGTGCAAAGAAACAGCCGCGGTCGCGAGTCGGCAGCGGTACAGTATAAACTCGAATTAATCAACAAAAGTAACCCAAATGCCAAAGATTAAGACTAATTCCGGTGCCAAAAAGAGGTTCGCCCTTACCGGAACAGGAAAAATCAAGAGAAAACATGCTTTCAAGAGCCACATCTTGACCAAGAAGACCAAAAAGCAGAAGCGCAACCTCACCCATGCCGCTACTGTGGCATCGGCCGACCGCAGCGCCGTGCTGGAGCTTCTCGCCCTCAAGTAAATCAGGCACCGGAAGCGTTTTCCGCAATACAGTTCATGTATAATTCGTGACTTTATAACAGTTATTAACCGGATGTTTAGCAAAAAAGACCCGTGCTCATAGGGCACGAGCGCTAACACCCAATAAACGACAAAAGAAATGCCAAGATCAGTAAATCATGTAGCTTCAAGAGCTCGCAGAAAGAAAATCTTAAAACTCACCCGCGGTTACTTTGGCTGCCGCCGCAATGTGTGGACCGTTGCCAAGAACACCTGGGAAAAAGGTCTTACCTACGCTTACCGCGACCGTAAGGACAAGAAGGGCAATTTCCGTGCTCTCTGGATCCAGCGTATCAACGCTGCCGCACGCATGGAGGATCTCAGCTACTCGAAGCTCATGGGTCTTATCCATAAGGCCGGAATCGAGATCAACCGCAAGGTGCTTGCCGATCTCGCTCTCAACAATCCCGCCGCATTCAAGGCTATCGTAGAGAAGGTGAAGAACGCCTGAACAGCAGCCTCAAGCCGTATGGCCGGTGAAGATCGGTGAATTACGGTTGTGAATACACTTATAAGGCATGACGCCGCAGTCTGATGATTGCGGCGTCATCTGTTTTATGGTTCTATCGGAGTGATGTGGCGGATCATGGATATGTCGATACGGGTTCCGTTGGATAACCTTACAGTACGTTGCACAGGATCAACCGAGATAATGGAGTCGCTGACGGTCACGATACGGCCTCCGCTTTTGTGACTGTCAGGCTCAAGATATGTGATCGATGCTTTGCGCGAGTGTGAGTCCAATATTGCCGCGAGCGCATTGTCAAGCCATACGCGTTCGTCGTCGGCCAGATCATCAGGATGGTCGGTATATCGGGCTGTTTCCTCCAGCACGTCGCTATGGCCGGGAAGAGCTGCAAAGGGAGCGAACTGCGCGGCTCTCGCTCTCATGGACATTTGCGGATGGACCGGGCTGACGTGGTGTGGCCGGAACAGTATGTCGGCATATGGATGACCATGCAGGGTGTGGACGGTTGGATTGTCTTGTCGGTTGTTATCTTTATTCATGGTGTCCTCCTATCTGGCGGTTGCGAAGCCGCTGTGTGGCACCTTCGGCAAAGTTGAGTCCTTTTAATATGGAGTTTTTTCCGTAGGCTTTTTTTATTTTCAACATAGCTTCCTGAAGCAATCGCTCACGCTTCTGATGCATGATCCCGGCTTCTATATCCGTCGGACTGAACAGCTCGAGCTGAATGGCTTTGTCGCCGGCATTGGATTTCAGTGATTCGTCGGTGATATCGGCTGCTGTGATCGTGATGCGTCTGACAAGCATATCCTTTCTCACTATGCGATCGTAGAGTGTCGCGGCGGCAGTGGAGATTTCCTCGGACGATGATGTAGGATATGCAAACGTTGTGGAGCCGTGGGATGATACAGGCACCGTACGGCCAAATCTGTCACGTTTGACAGGAATGTCGTCAGATTGGTTCTGATATGGCGATGTGGCGTCGTAGCCTATGTGGAGCACGATCTGGCTTGTGACCATCTTCATGGCTACAAGTTTCAGCCCCATGGCATCGGCCATCTCTCTGACCACGATCCGCGCTTTGCCGGTGTCGTAGGGGCAGGTGAGTACCTGACCGCTGCTTATGGATCGGCTTTCGGGTCTGTAGGCCTTAATATGTCGTATTTCCACCGGTTCCCATCCCCAGGCGTGGTCGATAAGCAGCTCGGCATTGACACCGAACATGTCGTAGAAGAGCTTCTCGTTGGTAAGCGATATGCGGGCTATCTGGCCCATGGTATCGATGCCGTATGGTGCCAGGCGGCGGGCGATGCCGCTGCCTATGCGCCAGAAATCGGTTATGGGTTTATGATCCCAAAGCATTGACCGGTAGGAAAATTCGTCGAGTTCGGCTATTCTGACTCCGTCGGCATCCGGCGCCATCTTCTTGGCTACAATATCCATGGCTATCTTGCACAGATACATGTTGGTTCCTATTCCGGCGGTGGCAGTGACGCCAGTAGCGGCAAGCACCTCCCGGATCATCCGCATGGCGAAATCGTGAGCGGTGAGATTGTATAGGCGCAGGTAGTCGGTGGCATCGATAAACACTTCGTCGATAGAGTAGACGTGCATGTCATCGGGCGACACATGGCGCAGATAGATGCTGTAGATACGGCTGCTGTAGTCGATATAGTGTGCCATCCGCGGCGGCGCTACGATGTAGTCTACGGCGAGACTGGGGTCGGCGTCAAGTCTCGCGGCCGAATATGACCGTCCGCTACATCCGCTGCCCGTACGCTTACGGTTGGTTTCTCTGACCTTCTGTTCCACTTCAAACAGGCGTGGCCGTCCGCCCAGCCCGAGGCGTTTTAGCGATGGTGATACTGCCAGACATATGGTCTTGGATGTGCGACTCGCGTCGGCCACGACAAGATTTGTGTCGAGCGGGTCAAGACCTCGTTCGACGCATTCCACTGATGCGTAAAACGATTTCAGGTCAATAGCTATGTATTGGCGCGCTGACTGATCCATTGTCCGAAGTCAGTCTTTCCATTTTTCTAATGTGAAGAGGAATTCGAGTCCGCCCATCGGGCCGTTGTGTACTGAAATGCTTCCCCCAAGAGCCTCGACGGTGTTTTTGACGATGGGCAGTCCGAGTCCTGTCCCACCGACCTTGCGCGAGCGTCCGGCATCGATCCGGTAGAAACGTTCGAAGAGATGAGGCAGATGCTGCGGATCTACACCGGTGCCGTTGTCGTAGAAACGGAATGTGTAGTAGCGCTCGGATTCGACTATCAGGTCGAGTCCCATTTCGGTTCCGCCGGAGTGGATAGCGGCGTTTTTGATGAGGTTGGAGATCATTCCGGTGAGGAGAGTGGCATTTCCTCTGATCATGCAGTCGAGGGGCAGATTGTAGCTGAACTTCATGTTGCCGTTGATTCCTGATGCAGTCAGGTCGTTTTCGATAGTGAAAACGATGTCGTGGAAGTCGATTTCCTTTACCGGTATATTTCCAGTGCCTTCTTCAAGGCGTGTCATGGTGGATACATCTCCGAGCAGGATGCACAGGCGTTCCACGTTGTCCTGCGCGCGGCTTATGAAGCGTTGCCTTGTGGGTGTGTCCATGTCGGGGTTTGACGCGATGGTGTCGAGGTAGCCTTTGATGACTCCTACAGGCGTTTTCAGCTCGTGGTTGATGTTGTTGGTGAGCTGTCGTTTTATGCGGGCTTTTTCCTCTACTGCATGAAGGGCGATCTTGTGCTCGCGTTCGCTTTTCTTGACAGCGTCGGCTTTGTCGCGGTAGAGCTTGATGATCTTTCGTGATATGTCGCCGAGTTCGTCGTGGGGGAAGTCGGTTTCGTCGACGGTCTCGATGTTGTCGGCGGCTTTGGTGGCGAAGTCGCGCAGTAGTCCGATGTTTTTTGTCAGATATCGTGTGGAGAAGTAGCAGATTCCTCCCATGGCCACGAATATCACAAATATGATCCAGAAGTTGGTATTGGCTCTGATGGCCTCGCCGATGGTCATGGTGTAGGGTACGGTAGTCTGCACGTAGATCTTCCCGTCGTTGCTTTTCAGTGCGGCGGAGTAGAAGAACTGGTCGTCTTCCTGATATTCGTTTGATCCTTCGCCGGTGGCTTCGGCTTCGCGGAATTCGGCGCGTTCGGCGGCTTCCGAGAAGTCCTGTATGATGGGTGTGTCGCCGGCATTGTAGATCAGTCGCCCCTCCTTGTCGTAGACGCATACCGAAATGCCTTCGTACATGGAGTTGGCGAAGTAGTCGTTGATGAAGTTCATGAACGGCCGCATGTCAATGTCGTTTTTATAGGCATTGATGATGCGGCTGTTGATAAACTTCAGTTCCTTGCTGATCTGTTCGGTGCGTATGGCCGATTCATGTTTATACTGCTGATACAGCAGTACGAGCATGCCGGTCCACATCAGTACCAGCATGGGGATGAACAGTCGCCAGCGGTAACTAAACTGTCTCTTTGAAGCCATATCCGAAACCGAGACGGGTCACGATGTTGTCGCCGTAGCTTCCTATCTTTTTGCGCAGACGGGCTATGTTGGTGTCGATGGTACGGTTGGTGACCACGACATCGTTTGACCACACATTGCGTATTATCTCTTCGCGCGAGTGGATGCGGTTGCGGTGGGATATAAGGAATAGCAGTATGTCAAATTCGGTCTTGGTCAGGTTGATCTCCTGGTTGTTGAGATAGCATAGTTTTTCGTTGCGGTCGATACGCAGACCGTTGAATGTGATGTCGGGCTCGTAGATGCTTTTGGGAGCCGACATTGTCCACTGGCGGTGGGACTGGCTGCGACGGAGCACGGCTCTTACGCGGGCAAGCACCTCGCTTATGACAAAAGGTTTGGTGATATAGTCGTCAGCGCCGATATTAAGCCCCATGACGGTGTCGTCCTCTCCGTTGAGAGCCGAGCAGAATATAATGGGGGTGGTTTCGGTGGCTGAGCTGTTGCGGATGCGTTTTGCAAAATCAAATCCGCTGAGCCGTTCCATCATTATGTCGACAATCATCAGAGAATATACCGAGAGGTCAAGCGTGAGCGCTTCTTCGGCACTGTACGCGCAATTGACCTCATATCCTTCTTTTTCAAGGTTGAATTTGAGTATTTCGCAGAGTGATTCTTCGTCGTCTATTACCAGTATTCTGTTGTTCATTGTCGTTTAGGAAATATAGATGATGTGAATGCTTCGTTCTTGCGATGTAAAGTTACTAATTATATAGGCATCGGCGGCGTTAATGTGTGTTAAAACGGCGATATGCGCGAACCACTCTCCTATGGTGGTGTTATGATAGTATAATTACTATATTTGCACTGTGTTTTTTCATGGTATTAGATTTAAGGTTAAAAAAAATGGTTTGTCGGGATGACAAACCATTTTTTTATGTCAGCTTTGTTTGCAAAGCGGCTTGGCGCACACTCACGAGCGGATGTGCGATGGATCAGAGAGTGGAGTACTGCCGTGAGTAGCGCAGCATCTGTTCGGGATACTGTTCGGTGTAGGTGACCGTCACATCGACAGGGTTGCCGGCATCATCACGCACTACTTCGTAACGAGGATTGACAAATCCCTTATAGGGTGCTATCGAGAGGTTGGAGTAGCGGTCGAGGATCTCCTTGTGGAGCTGTGGGTCGACTTTCACTGCGTATTTTTCGACGAGTGTTTCACCCGCCTCGTAGTCACCTTCGCTCTTGATGCGCTGTACTTCTCCGAGCAATTCTCCGAACAGTCGGCGCAGGGCTTCGTAATCGTTGACCGTGAGCACGGTCTTGCCGTTGATCTTGTCGAGTGATGCGACGTTGGCTTCCTTTCCATGATCGAGCACCCATTCGCTTATAAGCTTGCGGTTGCGCATGTGGGCTTCCTCCACGTCCTTGCCCGGTTCGATGCGCATGAGCTGTGTCATGAGGCCGTTGAGCAGATAGTGATAATATTGTGCTTTATAGGCGTCGGGGTTGTCAAGCAGACCGAGTTCCACAAGCTTGGGATCGGCCAGATAATAGAGGGCGAAGAGATCGGCGCGAGCTTCCTCGAGAGTCGAGCCATGGGCTTTCAGGGCGTCGGGATCCACTCCGGGCAACAGTCGGCCAGATGCATGACCCAGACATTCGTGCAGATCGGTGTGCAGATTGTCGGTAACAAAAAGATACTTATCTATGAGCGCTCTTGTGGCGGTGTCGGGCACGAATTCCTCGTTGAAGCCGTTGCCGTGCGATGCGGCGTCGTAGGCCTGTGTGATGTTCTCGATTGTCACCGACTTGGATCCGTGGCTGGCGCGTATCCAGTTGGAGTTGGGCAGGTTGATGCCTATGGGTGTAGCCGGATATGAGTCGCCGGCGAGTATGGCGGCAGTGATCACTTTGGCAGTCACTCCCTGCACTTTGTCTTTGCGGAAGCGGGGATCGACAGGCGAGTGATCCTCAAACCACTGGGCATCGGAGCTGATGGCTTCGGTGCGATGTGAGGCTTCGAGATTCTTGAAGTTGACAATCGATTCCCATGAACCGGTCATGCCGAGAGGGTCATCGTAGCTTTCGATGAATCCGTTGATGAAGTCGACACGCGAATCGGTATCGCCCACCCATAGTATGGAGTACTCGTCAAAGTCTTTGAGGTCGCCCGAGCGATAGTAGGCTATCAGCTTGTCTATGACCGATGCCTGAATGGGGTTTTCGGCATATTGACGGGCTTTTTCGAGCTGATCGACGATCCGCGATATAGCTTCGGAATAGACTCCTCCGATCTTGTAGGTCTGCTCCACGATTTTACCGTCGGAGTCCTTTACCACGCGTGTGTTGAGTCCGTGCATTACCGGTGTCAGGTCGGTCGAATCCTTGCGGGAGGCGTAGTATTGCTCCACTTCGGCCTGTGTCACTCCGTCGTAGAGATTTACGGCTGAGGTGAGTATCAGATCCTCCCCGGCCACCTGATTGACTTTTTTAGGCATGAACGCCGGATCGAATATGTAGCGGAGCAGCTGATCCTTGTCGGCTGGTCGTTTGTCGTCAGGCAGCGCGGCGATCTGTTTTTCCATGAAGTCGCGGCTGAAAGCGGGCACGAACTTGTCCATGGAGTAATGATGGTGGTTGCCGTTGGCAAACCATACCTGTTTGAGATATGTTTCAAACGCCTTGTAATCGTCCGAATTGCGGTCGCCGTCATAGTTGCTGTAAATGTTTTCGAGCAGGTGGCGGAGCGAGAGATTGTATCGGTTGTTCTGATCCCACAGTATATCGCGTCCGGCGAGTGCGGCTTCGGTCAGATGATAAACGAGCATTTTCTGGCGAAGCGACAGTGATTCGAAGTCGGGCACTTTGTAGCGGAGCACCTGAATGTCGGCAAAACGGTCGACTACATAATCGAAGTCGTCGGCCATGGCCGGAGATGCGAGCGATGAAGCGGCTATGGCTATTGCCAGTGTGGCGGTTTTTATTTTTTCCATAATTGTAAGATTTGACATTGATGGGGTTATTCGACGTAAAGTATCAGTCCTTTGAGGTATTCGCCTTCGGGATGATATATATTGACAGGATGGTCGGCGGGCTGTGTGAGCTGATGCAGTATTCTCACTTTACGCCGGCTCTCGGCTGCAGCCGAGAATACCGCGAGCCTGAACTGTTCGCGGGTGATGGCCTGTGAGCACGAAAATGTGAACAGTATGCCTCCCAGGGCGATTTTGGCGAATGCCTTGGCGTTGATCCTCTGATAGCCGCGCAAAGCATTGCGTATGGCGCTGCGGTGTTTGGCGAAAGCCGGCGGATCAAGCACTATCAGATCGTAGGCTCCATGCGGCATATCGGTAAGAAATTTGAATGCATCTTCGGCGTGCGAGCGGTGGCGTGTGTCATCGGGAAAGTTGAGATGTATGTTGGCATCGGTCAGTGTGACCGCTTTGGCCGAACTGTCGACAGAGTCGACGCTCAAGGCTCCGCCGCGCATGGCGTAGACCGAAAATCCGCCGGTGTAGCAGAACATGTTTAGCACACGGCGTCCGGCGCTATATCTTTCAAGCAGCGCACGATTGTCGCGCTGATCCACGAAAAATCCGGTTTTCTGTCCCTTAAGCCAGTCGACATGGAATTTCAGTCCGTTTTCTGTCGCTACATTGCCGGCGTAGGCTCCGATGATATAGTCGTTTTGCGGATCAAGGCGGGCTTTGAACGGCAGTGTGGTTTCGGATTTGTAATAGACGTTGGATATACCGGCTTCAGGCAGGCTCACCAAAGCGCGTGCTATGATGTCGCGCGCAAAATGCATGGCAGGAGAGTGGGCCTGCACCACAGCTGTGGGTCCATAGACATCCACTACAAGTCCCGGAAGGAAATCTCCTTCGCCGTGTACGAGTCTGTAGGCATCGGTGTCGGGGCGTATGACGCCTATGGTCTTTCGCATTATCCAGGCCTGTCGGAGCCGTGATGCGTAGAACGGTTCGTCGATAGGTTCGTCGGCCGACGACAGCATTCTGACGGCGATGGATCCGATCTGAAAATGTCCGGTGCCGAGCAGTCGGCCGTCGGATGCAGTCACCGTCACCGTATCGCCCTCTTCGAGGCCGTCGGGCAGTATGTCGATGGCTCCGGAGAATACCCAGGGGTGGAAACGGAGCAGTGATTCCTCTTTGCCTTTGCGCAGAGTTATGTTCTTGTAGCGGGTCATTGTCAAAATTATCGGGTGGGTTTATTTGAATGCACGGAATATGTCGTTGCCGTTGGCGTAGACGAGCAGCAGCAGGAGGAACAGCATTCCGGCGTATTGTGCGTATTCCATGACTTTTTCATTGGGCTTGCGGCGCGAGATGATCTCGTAGAGCAGGAACATCACGTGGCCTCCATCAAGTCCAGGTATGGGAATTATGTTCATGAACGCAAGAGCTACCGAAAGAAATGCCGTTATCTGCCAGAATCCATACCAGTCCCATTTTTCAGGGAACAGGCTGCCGATGGCTCCGAATCCGCCGATGCTCTGCGCACCCTCGGATGTGAACACGTATTTCATGGAGCTGACGTAGTTGGCCATAGTTCCGGTGCCGTTTTCCCATCCTTTGGGGAATGACTGGAACAGACTGAAATGCTGGCGAACGGTGGGGTAAATTTCTGTAATGGGCTTCAGCTGAAAGCCGAGTTTGCCACCTTCGGTCGGTGTGGCTTCAACAGTCATGGTCTGTCCGTCGCGCATCAGCGTGATCTGTGCCTTGCGGCCGGCTTTGGCGAGAAGCGCCGGAACAAGTTCGGTAAAGGCCGGAGTAGCGGTGGAGTCAACGGCGATGATACGGTCGCCCTCCCTGATGCCTGCTTCGGCGGCGGGGCCACCGGGTTGCAGTCGGCCGACAAATGCCGGCACACGGAACGACATGAATCCTCCGCGTTCGTTGATCTTCAGAATGAAGTTTTCGGGTATGGCGATGCTTACTGTGTCGCGATGGTCGCGGAGCACATCGACTTTCGATGCCGAGGCTATTACGTAGGCGAAGTCACCTGTGGATGAGTCGATCTCTTTGCCGTCGGCTTTAAGAGGGATGTCGCCGTTGCGGAACCCGATAGTCCGGGCTTCCTCTACGAAGTCCATGCCTTCATAGGCTTCCTGCAGAGGTATGTAGGCTGATCCCCAGTGCCATGCTATGCCGGCATATATGATGATGGCCAGAATGAAATTGAACATTACGCCGCCAAGCATCACAAGCAGACGCTGCCATGCCGGTTTAGCCCGGAATTCCCATGGTTTTTCGGGTTGTGCCATCTGTTCTTTGTCCATCGATTCGTCGATCATTCCGGCGATCTTCACATAACCTCCGAGCGGCAGCCATCCGATGCCATACTCAGTGTCGCGCCAGGAGGGCTTTTCATTGGCTTGTGCGTCGGTCGCGCGGTCTTTTTGGCGCGGTTTCCACTTCACAAGCGAGAACCACGGATTGAAAAACAGATAGAATTTCTCGACCTTTATGCCGAAAATGCGTGCGAAGATATAGTGGCCGCACTCATGTATGATGACCAGAAAGGCCAGTGCCACAATGAGCTGTGCCGCTTTGATGAGAAATGATTCCATTTTATGTCAGAGTATAGTATGTGACTTAGAGTGTTTTTATTATTTCGTCGGCTTTGGCTCTCGCCTCGCTGTTGACAGCTACGTAGTCATCGTAGCCGGGGGCGGGTACAAATGTGGTGGCCATGCGGGTCTGTTCGATGACCTGATAAATGTCGGTAAACCGGATGCGCCCGGCCAGGAATGCCGCTACAGCCACTTCATTGGCTGCATTGATGGCGCAAGCGGCGGTGCCTCCGTGCTCAAGAGCGGTGTAAGCCAGTCCGAGGCAAGGAAATTTCGACATGTCGGGCCGGAAGAATGTCAGCGCAGCATAATCCTCGATTCTGAGCCGTCGTTCGTGGCTGTCGATACGTGTGGCGTCGCCAAGCGCATAACGGATTGGCAGATGCATGTCGGGTATGCCAAGCTGTGCCTTTACTGCGCCGTCGCAGAACTGTACCATGGAGTGGATGATGCTCTGCGGATGTACCACAGGTTCGATACGGTCAGCTTCGAGTCCGAAGAGCCATCGTGCTTCTATGATCTCAAACGCCTTGTTCATCATTGTCGCCGAGTCTATGGTGATCTTGTTGCCCATGCTCCAGTTGGGATGACGAAGGGCGTCGGCCACGGTTACATCGGCGAGCTGCTCTTTGGTGTGGTTGCGGAACGGTCCGCCGGAGGCGGTTATTATCAGACGGTCGACAGTGGCGGGATCTTCTCCCACCAGACACTGGTAGATGGCCGAATGCTCCGAATCCACAGGCAGGATCCGGCTCGCGGATGCTGAGAGCAACCGGTCGATCAGTTCACCTGCCACAACGAGTGTCTCTTTGTTGGCCAATGCGATGTCTTTGCCGGCGCGGATAGCTCTGATGGTAGGTTCGAGTCCGCTGTAGCCTACCGTGGCGGTGACCACAGTGGAGAAGTCGTCACGCTCCATGGCGTCGGCGATGGCCTTCGCTCCTGCAGCGGTGGCTATACCAAGTGGAGAGAGGGCGTCGCGCAGTTCGGCGTACTTGCTTTGGTCGGCAATTATAGCCAGTGCGGGTCGGTGTATGCGAGCCTGTTCGATCAGATCGTTCACGCGCGTGCCGGCAGCGAGCACCGTCACCTTGAACCGGTCGGGGCACTGGCGTGCTATGTCGAGCGTCTGTGTGCCTATCGATCCGGTGGAACCTATTATCGCTATGTTTTTTATTGTCTGTGTCACTTTAAGGTCAATAAGTAACTCTCTAAAATAGTTTTTATATCAGTAACCCGTGGCCTGCTGCGGCGCTTTTTGCGAGTCACTTATTACTGCAAAGTTACGCAAAAACGCCGGATTCTGCAGCAAAGTGACGAAAAACACGGCTGCCAATGATGACTTTGGTGGTTGTATGATGCTGAATTACTGTTGTATCGATTGTTTACTGGCGTGTCTTCAACCTGATGTTTTCTCCGACATATTCGATTGTGTCCGACGATTTCATATCGGTCAGCACTCTTTGGAATGCAGCGTCGATATTTGTGCTGCGACGTGAGAAACCGAGTTTTCTCGACGCCATGAATATCAGGTCGACGGTGTTTATCGCCACCTGTTCGGTCAGCACTTCGGTAGCGACGTTGGCCAGCTCCACATCGGGGATATCCGAAATGTCACGTCCGGAATCGTAGCGGTACCATACATACTCATGGCTGTCATCGGGGCTAATCCACAATGCGTCGCTGTTGTCGGTATAGAACCGATCGGTCTGAATCCGGAGATTTCTGACCATTGCCTGCGACATACGCGGAATATTGCGCAGACTGGAGATGCGGCGGCAGAGATAAGTGAAACAGATCGGTTGTTCGATGGATATGATGTTGTGCATCAGCTCAGCATCGGGCATGTTGATCGCCTCGTCAATGCCAGCAAAGTATCTGACATATTTTTTAGCGGCTGATTTCTTTTTTTCGATCTGCTCGGCCGAAATGTCGAATGCGGGCTTGAGAGAAGGAGTAGCGACGGAGCCGGACTGTGTGTTGATTTTCTCAATGATCCGGTCGATCACCCGCTCCCTGTTGTTGAACCAGTCGACACTCCATACCCGCATTATCTTCCAGTCGAGAGCCGTAAGCACGGCGGGCTGCACTATTTCGCGGTCGCGTGTGGTGTGGGTGTCGCGGTATGCCTCTCCGTCGAGCAGTATTCCGAGGTCGTAGACTCCGAGGCTATCGGGGTTGCATACGGCCACGTCGATACGGAACCGTGAACGGCCGACGTCGGTGGCGACGGCATATCCGCGTTTACGGAGTTCGTCCGCTATCTGTCGGGCTATCAGTGTGCGCTGATGTCCGGCACTTGTAAGTATAGTGGATGGCAATGCCTGTGTTTCGGCATATTGCAGGAAGTGTTTCAGTCCTTCCACGCCGCGTGCCTTGGATCGCCGCAGGTCTATGTCGGACGATTTGAGGGTGGAGAATATATACATTTCATGACGGGCACGGCTCACAGCCACATTCAGCCGGCGTTCGCCTCCGGCATTGTTGAGCGGTCCGAAATTCATGGAGATACGTCCCTCCCGGTCGGGTCCGTAGCCGATGGAGAAGAGTATCACGTCGCGCTCGTCGCCCTGAACGTTTTCCAGATTCTTCACAAAGATAGGTTCAGGCATGGATGAGGCCAGTTCCTGCAGCGATCTGTCGCGATCGAAACGTTCCTGCAGAAGATCCTCAATAAGTCCCTGCTGCATCACATTGAAGGCTATGACCCCGATGCTGTATCGGCGCAGGGCCTCATCATCAATACGCCGCACGATCTCGCTGACAATGGACTCAGCCTCGGCTCTGTTGCTTCGCGAGCCACCTTTGTCGTAGCATCCAGTCACCGGCACATAATGCACTTTGGTGGCTCTGTCGTCGACGGAAGGGAATGTGATGAGCGAGCCGTCATAATATTCATTGTTGGAGAAAGCGATCAGGCTTTCATGACGTGAGCGGTAGTGCCATGAAAGCTGCAGAGAGGGCATGTCGAGTGTCCGGCAGTCCTCAAGAATGCTTTCCATATCGTCAATGCCTGCGTCCTCGGCTTCAACAGTGTTGGCAAAATAGCTTGTGGGGGGCATCTGTTTCGGGTCGCCGACCACAATCAGCGCATTGCCGCGCGCGATAGCTCCGACAGCCTCGCTTGTGGGCATCTGCGACGCTTCATCGAATATCACGAGGTCAAATTTGTCGGCCGACAGATCGATATATTGTGCCACGCTCATCGGACTCATGAGCATACATGGACACAGTCGCGGCATCAGTGTGGGCAGCTGGTCGAAAAGGTCGCGCAGCGACTGCCCGCGGCCTCCATTGCTTATGTTGCGGTTGAGAAGCCCGATCTCGCTGCTGCCGGGAGTGTTGTCGGTCATCCGTGGAATTCCGGCTGCAAGCCGGGCATATAGCTCCTTGCGTGTGATGGTCTGGAATTCGTCGGTCAGACGCCGGTAGGAAGCTATTTTTTCGTCGAAGAGCATCCCTTCGAAAGTGGCAAGGGTGTCCGATCCTTTAATTTTCACGTCGGTCTTGTACTTGAAAAGAGCCTTAAGAAATGCGTTCCTGAGGGCGCTGATGTCGCATGAGCGTGTAGCCAATACGTCGACCACGCATCCGAGTCCCATAGTTTTGAGCCGGTCGCCGTATTCCGACCAGTGAAACCAGTCGCGCATCAGTTCCGGGTGGCTCGACCATCGCCCAAGCTGTTCAGACGCTCGGTCGAGAAGCGAAATATCGGGCATTTCATCCTCGGGAATGTCAATGTTGAGGTGGCGGCGGAGTATATGCCTCAGGTCGTCGATCTTCTCATGCTGCCGCCGGTATGCGGTGAGATTTTCGATAAGCTGATCCACTTCGTCGACAGTGATGAATTCGTTGAACTGCCGGAGATAGTTGATGAAACTGCGTTTGGCGAACATACGCGGAATAAACCATTTTGACTTGGCTCTCCGCCATTCGCGGTGGAGTGTGGCAGGATCTTCGCTGAATATGGCCGGCAGATTGTCGCGAAGCAGCCGTTCGCGTAATGCTTTTGTGTCGGAAAGGGTGCCGGCCTCCTTACGGAGCGTTGTGATCGTGAGAGCATCGTCGGCCATGCGTCGGGTTGCTTCATTTCTGTCTATGACCATGTCGCGGTCAATACAAAGTCCGTTAAGGGGGTGTTCTGACGGCTGTCCGACAAGTTTAAGTACGGCTTCAAAATCACCTCCCAGCAGATCTTCAATCCCTTTGACTCCTTCTTTCTGCAGCAGCGCATCGAGATTGTCGTCAAAAACGAATCCTTCAAGCGGTTCGCTTCCGATCTCTTCGTATCTGATTATGCAGTCGTAGAGCGACAGCCCGTCGATCGTGTCCGGAGTGTGGAGTGCGTCAATATATGCTATAAGCTCCTTCCGTCGGGCAAAAAGCCTGTCGGCCCGGTCGGTAAATTCTGCCGGTGCAACTATATGGACCACTTTCAGAGCTTTTTCCAATTGCTGCAGCACATGGCGTTTGGTGGATTTATTGGAGTGAAGTTCGAGGCAGAACGGATCAAGACCTATGTCGGCCAGACGTTTCTGCACGACACTCAGCGCCGCCATTTTCTCGGCGACGAACAGCACCCGTTTGCCCTGGTAAAGTGCGTTGGCTATCAGATTGGTGATGGTCTGCGACTTACCGGTTCCGGGAGGTCCGTAGAGTATGAACGAATTGCCATTGCTCCCTTCAATGACGGCCGCGATCTGTGAGGAATCGGCCGATACGGGGAGCACCAGATCTGTCGGCGGGACACTTTGGTCGATATTTTTAAGATCCGTCGCTGCGGGCGTGGGAGTCCAAGTCAGTCGGTTGGCAAGCAGGCTATTGATGATGTCGTTCTGCGCAAGCTGCTCGCGATGGGTATGGATGTCGTTCCACATCAGGAACTTGCTGAACGAGAAATTTCCGAGCAGGCATTCTTCTTCCACATCCCATCCTTTCTGCTCTTTAAGCGCGTCACGTATGATGGCGAATATCATCCTTACATCGACGCCGCTATTGTCGGCAGGCAATGTGTGCAGACCGTCGATGATGATGTCGTAGTTCTGACGCAGAAATTCCATCAATGTGATATTGAGCGAAATGTCTTCGTCGCGTGTGCGGATATAATAATTGCTCTTTTTGTAGACCATCTCTACCGGGAGCAACAGCAAGGGAGCATAGCGCGGAATCGTGGACTTGGGTGTTTCAAACCACCGCAGCGCCCCGATAGCGAGATACAGCGGATTGGCACCGGTCTCTTCTATTGTATTGCGTGCTGTACGATAGATATGCTTGAGAATGCTTACAGTTTCCGCTTCGGCCAGGAAAGTGTGGAGCAGATGATGGTGCTCGATGTCATCATGAATAAGATCATGAAGCGGTTCGAACAGTTTCGATCTGACAAATCCGTAGTCGGCCGGCGGCATGGGTAATTCAGTGTCAGGTTTCGACTTGATACAGTATTCCTTTCCATCGTGAAGATGATCCTCTATTCTGTCGATATCGAAAGAGATCAATTGTATAGACCGTCGGCGGAATGACAGATTGAGAAGGGTGTTGCGCAGCGAGAAGTCGAGCAGCTTGCGTTCCCACATATCGAATTTAGTCAGTTCTTTGCCGGTGTTGGCAAGCCGGCTCAGATCAAACCGGTCATGCTCCTTTACATCAAGCAGACATGAGTCATGCTCTACACCGGTGTTGTCGAAGCTCCATGCACCGTTGTTCTCTATTCTGGATGGGAGTGGCAATATCCGTTCGAGGCGGCTTCTCTTGATATCAACAAACAGCTCAAACATGTTGTGTTGTGCGAGGTTGGCGTCGGCCATCTTGACAGCCTGCCCGAATGAAGCGTTTTCATGTAAGGCATGTGTGCATTCAATCACAAGCATCTCGTCGATGCCACACGAACATTTTTTTTCTATATATGACGGATCGTCGCATACGCTGCACGGGTAACAGTCGTTGACAAGCCATACGCCGAGATATGCATGGCCTTTTTGAAATATGATCACGCAATTGATGCCAATGGCTTCGAGTACGGTGGCCATCAGTAGTGTCAGCTCTATGCAGTTGGCGATTTTAGTGGCTACGACTTGATCCGGCATTGTGATGCGTTGTCCGACAGCCTCATAGCTGGCAGGCACTCCGCGATAGACTATGCCGAGTCCATGTATGGCGGCGAATACTGCTGCCACCTGCTGACGCACGTCGTTACAATCGCCGGTCTGATATTCATTGAGCGATGATGACCCGGTGAGTCGTTTCAGCATTTCGGCTTTTCAGCACGATGCTGTTGATGGCCGGGTGATTTGGTGTTATGAATGAGGCGATCGTCTGCGGAAGCGTTCTTATTCCGGTCCAGTGATCGTAGGGCATGAGTTCTATGACGTGTTTTTCTTCGCAGATGACAGCTCCGCGGCTTGTAACAGTCAGAGTGAACTCTGTCACGACTCGTTCAGTGATTGAAGCAAGCTCGGACGCTTCGGGAATAATGCTGAATGTGCCTATCCTGACGGTTTCCCCGGGGTTGATCCCGGCTATGGTTTCGCTGTCATAGCGTGATATGAATTCTCCGGTGCATGACACTGTGATTTCGTCGACCGGTCGCTCCGATATATTGGTCAGCTCTATAGCGTGGCATACGGGGATATGGTTGTGAAACAGCGCATAATTGGCTGTCTGAAGATAGTCGACGCTGATCTGAAGTGGGTTCATTGGGATATATGCTTGAATCTGATGTTTATAAAAAAAGCCAGGACCGGTTCTGCAATAATGCGATATATAGTAGTGGCAGGACCAAACTCAGCAAATTCTTATATATGCAAATTTACACGTTTTTTTTGAAAACTATGCTTCGGACAATCGAAAATGTGGCAGCAATCAGATGGAGCAGAAAAAAGATATGAAAAAAGGAGTGGATATGTCGATCAGCACTCCGTGTATGATCGCCGAGGGAATATAGGATGGGCCACACCATCGGCGTATGGCCGGAAGACATACGTCGACCGATGTCACTCCCGCGGAAGAAATGACGGCCTCCGGACCTAACCATCTCCGGATCAAGGGGGCGCCGACAAGCGTTGTCAGTTCGCGGAAAATGTTGGCGAGCAGAGCCACAGTGCCGAGCTGGGTGGCTATGGCGACGCCGAGAGAGGGTTCTTTGAGTTGGGATACGAGTATGGAAGATAGCGAATAATATCCGCAGGCACTGTTGACGGCCAGACATTCAGCCATATTCCAACGGCTTATGAAAAACGAACCGACAGCGGTGAAAATCAGTGTGCCGCACATTGTGGCGACCGGCAAAAGCACGTCGGTCATACGCAGCGAACGGAGCATGCGTCCCAGGTCGGGATTGGTTCCGATGCCAAGTCCTACCTGAAACATCAGAAAATACAATAGCCAAATCGACAAGCTATGGAATCCATCGATGACACCGGTCAAGCTCCCTGTGATCCATCCGGCAATAAAGCACAGAAGCACTATAATACTACCCTTCATGACTATTATATGGATATAAATAGGCGGATCAACGACCTTTGCGTAATGATTTTTTCAGGATGAATACAGCCGTGAAGCTGCCGGCCAGTCCGAGTGCTGTCAGCGTCACGGCATCGGCCATAACTCCCGCCAGATCGTTGTTGACGGCAGGAGCCGCTCCGACTGTAAATCCGAGCACAAATACCAATATGCACACTGTCACGGTGACCAGTCCGGCGATTTTCGACGGCCATGCATTACTTCGCCATATCCTGCCGACAAGGATGCCGGCAGCCAGAATGCCGATAATTTCAATCATGATCAGAATGGAGTTTTCGGCAAAATTACGAAAAATCAGTGAAGAAACCGAGGCGCGAGCACAAACAGCCCGAGTGAGATGCCGAAATTCCAGTTGCGTGCCGGATATGAGCAATAATTGGCATATGCGCTCAATGTGGCGAAAGGCAAAGTGAATGCCAGGGCTGATTCGCCGAAAAAGTGTGCTGTGCCAAATCTGCGGCCATAACGCGCTGTGCCATCGGGATTTTCCAGAATACGACGATAGGGCATGAAAGCACACAATGTAGTGCGAAGCTGCACACTGGAGCTTATTTTCCATATCGGCACCATCGATGCGGTGACAAACGAGTTGGCTCTCAATGCCGGATTGAATGAGTTGTAGGTCGATGGCGTTGGAGTGTAGGAGGGTGCCATGACAAGCGTGGCGCCGTAGCCCGACTGCAGACCACGGTTGGATATCAATGCCTGAACTTCCGTGCCTAAAGCAGCTTTACGCCCGATGGTAAAATAATGTGTGGCCTTGACTTCGGCCTGTCCGATAATGGTGTGTCGGCTTATATCGGCCGTGTGGTCAGTGCCGGCCGGTTCGAATCGATATCGACCGGTGGCTCCTGTCAGCCTGATATTGATGTGGGAGCCTGACGTGGGGTAGTTGATATTGTCGAGCGTATTGTATTCATAGCCCAGGCGTCCTTCGACAAGATGCCGGTAGGTATGATCGCGCAATGATGAGCGGAAATCGGTTCCTGAGGTCGGGAAGAAACGGTTTTTTATCAGTCCGGCTCCTATACCGAATTCGAGTTTGGCCGGACGTCCGGCCGACATGACGTAGCTTATCCTGCCGAACAATTCGGTATCGGTGACGAATATGGGTATGTTGTCCTGAAAGAAGAGTTCGTCGCTTTCATGAAACTTCTGTCGCGACGCTACAGCCTGAAAGCGCAAGGCGGAAGGAATGCGGGTGAGCAGGCTGAAACGGGCGTCGATGAGCGCGGCCTGATAGCTCTGGCCGAGCCAGATATTGGCACTGGTAGTCAGCGAATTGAATGATAGCGTGTTATATCCGCCTGAAAAATAGAGCATAGACGAAGTTGATGTTGACACGTATCCTCCGGCGGCTACCTGAAAGTTGTTTTTCACGTTGGCCTTTAGCCGAAGGTTAAACATGCCGGTAGAATCGTCGTAAACAGCCTGTGGCACAAGATTCTCCAGTTTGCCCGGGGTGATAGCCCTGTAGTAGGAGTCGCGTGCTCTTTTTATACCGAATGTGTCCGGTGTATTGTGGGTGAACAGATAGCGGATAAACTCGTTCTGACGTGAAGTTCCACCCTCTACACTGACTGAATCGAATCTGACATAAGGTGTGGCGGCCTTGAACGCCATGCGTCTGATCTGCCGTACTTCTGATGGGATGCGTGTGGTCACGCGTGTCTTGATCGAGTCCATCATCTCCATGGCGGCACGGTAGCCGATGGCATATATCGTGTCGGCCTTGTCGAAATCAAGCACACCGTACATGCGCACCGGCACATTGATGCTGACGCCCCAGTCGGCCGGCATGTCATAGTCGTTGTTCTGTATGATCATGTCCTCAAGCTGCTGAAGCACGTTGTTTTGTTGTGGTTTTTTATCCGGTCCGGATACGTTGGATCCTATCATTATATCCGGAGCGAAATCAGTGCGCATCACATTGAATGGATAGTTGTCATATATGCCGCCGTCATATACCAGCACGGAATCGATCTCTATCGGACGGAACACCAGCGGAAAACTCATTGACGCTCTGACGGCATCGCCGAGCGATCCGTGCGACAGCACTATCTTGTGTTTGCTGTAGACGTCGGATGTGACCGTGCGCAGAGGCACAAACAGCCGGTCGAAGTCGCCGCCGCATTGAGCCGTGTAGGCTGCGAACAGATCCATGAACGCGAAATTCATCGGCAACGGATTGATCAGCGAGGTAGGCAATACCGATACAGGGCGTCCGTTGCCCGACGATCCGAGGTTGACTTTGACCATGGCGGGCGAGGAGGGTTCGCGGTCGAAATAGTAGAGGTAGTCGGGATCAATCTTACCCGTCGACCAGTCGGCGAAACCTTCAGACTTGATAAGCGCCATCATCTCGTCGGGAGTATATCCGGCTGCATAGAGGCCGCCGACCACCGCTCCCATCGAGGTGCCGGCGATATAGTCGATCGGTATGTCATTCTCTTCAAGTGCTTTTATGACAGCGATATGTGCAATGCCTTTGGCGCCGCCTCCGCTGAGCACGAGTCCCACGGCTTGATGTCCGATATAGTGGGCTGAGTCGGTCGGCAGGGTGGCGTCATGTGCGTATGCGGATGCATAGATGCATATCATAGACAGAAGACAAATAATGCGATCATTCATGAGAGTAAATGATAAAATTTGACCGGCAGACAAGTGTTGATGTGTCGACAACTTGCAAGTCTGCAATTGTTGAAACCTGATATTACAACAACATATCCGACATTTGGTTTTGATCTTTATGTCGTATTTATTCGGTCATTTTTCACAAAGATGGAAGAATGCTTAAACAATAAGATAGGGTTGTAGGGCTGACAATTTTTATTTAATTTTGCATGACAATTGACAAAAACATATGGGACGACAACAATATGACAGCCTCGACAGGAAGATTCTCGAGATGCTGACCGAAAACGCACGGGTTCCCTTTCTGGAGATAGCAAGGGAGTGCAATGTTTCGGGAGCGGCTGTACATCAGCGTATTCAGAAACTCACAGCTTCAGGTGTGATAAACGGATTCGAATCGCTGATCAATCCATCGGCAATGGGTTATGAAACGTGTGCTTACGTCGGTTTCTTTCTGAATGAGCCGTCGAGCTATGAAACGGTCGTGGAGCAGCTCCGCCATATTCCTGAAGTGGTGGAATGCCATTACACTACAGGCAAGTACGATTTGCTGGTGAAGCTTTATGCGCGCAATAATGCCCACATGCTCCAGATAATACGCGACAATTTCCAGACTATCGGTGCGGGACGCACGGAAACGCTTATATCTTTCAAAGAGGAATTCCGCCGTCAGGTGCCGATTGAATGATGTCAACGATTATGGACCGAATGATCGACGACATAGCGCTCAACGCTATGAGCTGGGCCCGTGAGGCCGGAGCGTTGCTTCTGAAATATTTCCGTGGCGATGATCTTGATATACATACCAAGCTAAATGACAGCGACATAGTCACAGCTGCCGACAAGGCGAGCGAAGCGCTGCTGATAAGCCATATACGGGAATGTTATCCGTCACATGCGATCTTGTCGGAGGAGAGCGGCGCCACTGATGGCGACAGCGGCTGGAGATGGGTGATCGATCCGCTTGACGGCACAACAAATTTCGGTTCCGGACTGCCGGTATATGCTGTTTCCATCGGTGTCGAATACAAAGGAGAAACCGTGATCGGAGTTGTTTTCGCTCCATATCTCAACGAGTTTTTCCATGCGGTTAAAGGTCAGGGCGCTTTTTTGAACGGAAAGCCCCTGAAGCCGTCGACCATTGACAGTCTTAGCCGGGCAGTGGTCGCAACAGGTTTTCCGGTCGACAAAAATGTCACCTCCGACAACAATCTTGATAATCTTGAGCGTGTCATGCCTATGGTGAGAGGTATCCGCCGGCTTGGATCGGCCGCAACTGAAATATGCTATGTGGCCGCCGGTTTTCTTGATGCACATTGGGAACTTAATCTCCACAGATGGGACGTAAGCGCGGCTCTGCTGATAGCCGATGAGGCCGGGGCTCGACACCGTTTTTTTCGCGATGACCGCAATATCTCTGTCGTCACTGCATCGCCGCAGATTTTTCCGTTGATAGATCCACTGCTGTCGGAATCAGCGCGTAAGTGATATAATCTACAACTATCTCAAAACGTTATAATATGGAATTCAGCAAGCTGGTGGGCACCAGATATTCATGCAAGCAATATTCCGAGAGAGTGCCGGATGAGGCAACCATCCAGTCGATACTTGAAATGGCACGGCTGGCGCCGACAGCAAAAAATCTTCAGGAGCAGCATATCTATGTGGCCAGATCGGCCAAGTCGCTTGAAGCCATCGATGCTGTGACACCTTGCCGCTACGGAGCGCCGGTGGTGTTGATAGTGGCATTTGACAAAAATAACGTATATACATATCCGGGAGGCACACGCGACTCGGGCATAGAGGATGCCTCGATCGTGGCCACACATCTTATGCTTGCGGCGGCCGACTGTGGCGTGGATTCATGCTGGGTCAACTGCTTTGATCCTGACAAACTGCATGAGGCGCTCGGCCTGCCCGAACATGAGGAAATACTGATGATTCTTGATCTCGGATATGCCGCTCCGGGTGCCGGACCGCTGCCGAATCATTTCTCGCGCAAGCCGCTGGATCAAACCGTCAGCCATATCTGAGCGTTGTATTTTTAAGAGTATGTTTACTTTTAACTTTATGAAATCTTTATAGCTCTTTTCGACCAATTTTAAGCTTTTGTTCAGTCATTATGGAACCCCATAACTCCTTCACAAAATCTAAAAATTGACTCGAACATATTCTCTAAATCTTAACATAAGTCAAAAGTAAACACACTCTAAGAACAAAAATACAACCCATGCAGCAGATAATCACCCATTTCACAGACGACGATCTGTATAAATTCACAATGTGTGTGGCTGTGATAGACAATTTTCCGCGCACACAGGTGAAATATCGCTTCAACGACCGCAACAACACGGTGTATCCGGCTGGGTTTGCCGACGAACTGCGTCGACAGATCAAGGCTTTGGAATCGGTGATCATAACCGACGAGGAGATCGACTTCATGAAGCGTCGGTGCAGCTATATTCCCGACTGGTTTTACAGTTACCTGAAAGGTTTCAGATACGATTCGCGTCAGGTCAGCGTATTTCAGGACGACGAAGGACACCTCGACATAACTTTCGAGGGGAGCTGGAGCAGCACCATTTTGCTTGAAGTAAAGGTGCTCGCAATGGTTTCGGAGCTGTATTATATCATGACCGGAGATGCCTACCGACTTGATTATGCAGAGTTCGGACAGCGTACTGAAGCCAAGGGGCGACGTCTTGTGGAGGGTGGATGTGTGTTCAGTGACTTCGGGACACGTCGCCGCGCATCGTTCCGGGCGCAGGATGTGGCTGTGGCCTCGCTCGCCGGAAGTTCGCGCTGCGACAATGGCGGCAATGGACGCTTTGTGGGCACAAGCAATGTGTATCTGGCCATGAAGCATGATCTGACTCCGGTCGGCACTATGGCCCACGAGCTGATATGCGCCATAGCCGGAATGTACGGCCCACAGATGGCCAACTACATGGCTATGCGCATCTGGAGTCATACATACCGTGGCGCATTGGGAACATATCTCTACGATACTTACGGGTGGGATATATTCAGCCTGAATTTTTCAGAGGATTACGCCAATATGTTCAAGGGGCTGCGGGTGGACAGTGGCGACAATTATGAGCAACTCGACAAAATCACGGCCAAATATCGTTCGCTTCATATCGATCCGCTGACAAAACAGGTGGTGTTCAGTAATGCGCTCGATGTCGACGAGGCGATAGCCTTGCAGCGCTATGCCGAGGGGAAATGTCAGCCATCTTATGGCATAGGCACGCACTTCACAAACGATTTTGCAAATGTCAGGCCAATGAATATTGTGATAAAGCTCACATCCGTGAAGATAACCGAGTCATGGCCATTCTACTTCCAGACATGCAAACTGAGCGAAGACCGCGGAAAACATTCAGGCGATCCTGATACAGTAGAGAGGTTCAAGGCGCTGATACATCTCGAATAAAACCGACATCAGCTTTCACATGCAGCGGCTACCCATTTAGAAAAATATATGGGCGGCGTGTCAGATTATGTGGAACAAAAATTATAATTTTGTGCCGTAAACTGATCAATAACCTTTTGACAACACACACGATTGGATTTATGGCCAAGAAAACAAGACCGAGGCAAGCGGCAGACAGTAGCGACGATGCGTCAATGACGGCGCGCATAAAGGATGTGATATCCTGGATGAGCAGGGGAGTGTATGAGAAAGATCAGATTGTGGCTATGGCTCTGCTATGTGCCGTGGCCGGGGAAAATATGTTTCTTCTCGGACCTCCGGGTACAGCCAAGAGTCTTGTCGCATCAAGGCTCAAGGACGTTTTTGACAATGCCCGGTCGTTTGATTATCTGATGTCGCGTTTCAGCACTCCTGATGAAATTTTCGGCCCGATATCAATATCTAAGCTCAAAAACGAGGATCGCTACGAGCGTCTGACTGACGGCTATCTGCCCACGGCCGATGTGGTGTTTCTTGATGAAATATGGAAGGCCGGACCATCAATACAAAATACGCTTCTGACCGCCGTCAATGAACATATATATCATAACGGAAGCAGCACAGTCAGAATCCCCATGAAGACACTCATAGCCGCAAGCAATGAACTCCCGGCTAAAAACGAAGGACTGGAGGCTCTATGGGATCGCTTTCTGGTAAGAATGGTATCCAATTGCATCGAAAGCGAATCAGCATTCATGAAGATGATCCAAGGCGATGCCATGGACAACTCTCCTCTGGATTCAGACAGGGCTATAACATCGGAAGAGTATGGGCGATGGCAGAAGGAGTCGCGCAGCGTCGGACTGGGAACAGATGTGGCTGCTTCGATCAAGGCATTGCGTAAGGCATTGATGACGCTTGAAAAGGATGATGAGGGCCATCTGCGTTTCTATATATCCGACCGGCGCTGGAAAAAATCGTTCGGGCTTATGCAGACGTCAGCATTACTAAACGGTCGCCGGCAGATAGATATGACTGACTTCATATTGCTGATCCACTGTTTCTGGAGCGATGCAGAGAGCCGTGAACCGGTCATCAAAGCCGTGCTCGAATCCATGGTGTCGCCGATATTGAAGCGGCTTTCGTCGGTAGATCGGGAAATAAAGCGGATATTACGTCCGTCGGAGTCCGACAAGACTGAACGGAATGCCGCCGGGCGGTTCAAGGAATTCGATTTCTTTTATTATCGGATAGATGATTATCCCGACGGCGAATGCCTGTTTGCCAAATGGGATTACAACGGTCTGGACGATTCGCGGAGTGTGGCAGGCATACAATATTTCGACAAAGCACGCAAGCGTTTCGTCATCCATGCCATGCTCCCGGGGCGTCCGCTTGAGAGCAAGTCATCGGATGGCGACAGTATAAGGCGGTGCGAATTGCAGAAGTGCAGGGGAGGATTGTTTGTCGACGGCATTCCATATACGTTTACAAGAGCCGACTGTGACGAGGCTGACACCGTGAGTTCCGGAAAGGCCAAGCCTGTATATCAGCGTGTCGACGATCTTAAAAACGAATTTGCAACGCTCCTGGACGAATGGCGTGCGATGGTAGATCACAATTGGAAGACACCGGTCAATATATTCCTTTCGTCGACCGATATGGCTTTGGTCAGGAAGAAAATAGCCGAGGCTGAACAATCGGTGACCGAAACAGAGATCAAACTGCAGAATCTTGCATCATTGCTGTGATGAGCGATACGGAACGCATAAATAACCGGATCGACACGTACTCCGAAGCATTCGATTTCTATATCGAGCGCAGGGAAATGCCTCCGGAGATCGCTGCTGATGATCAGCTTGGCGCATACATGCGTCAAGTGATCGACGAGAATCCTCATCTGGTCAGCGTCGATCCGCTTTGGGCGGAGGTGCTGAAAGAGAATCTTATGGATTTTTTTCAGGCGTTGCTGCAGCATTTCGCCATCGTCGAACAGCAGCTTGCTGCCGAACTCGCGATGATAAATCGATTCAGAAGTGCGTCGATCGAACAGAAGCGCCGGCAATGGTCGGGAGTGGTAGGGCATATAAAGCAACGGTATACCAAGTATGAGGTGAACATCGACGGATATTCACAACGCTTTGACGGCGAAAACAACGATGCAGTGTTCGCCGCGCTTACCTCCGACTGGGAATCGGCCTGTCGCAACCATGCGGAAGAGACCCGCAGGGAGATGCTCGCGCGCTCGAAACAGAACTGGGCACAGCGCTTCCGTGAGATCGGCGATCAGGACTATATCGAACGACGCAAGATTGAGGATATAGTCTATAAGTCGCCTGTGTTGAGCGAGATTGTAGACATCATAGGCCGCGCCCGTGATGCCGACGGCACAGTAGACAATCTCATGTATAGCTATCTCCCGAAGGGATTGTCGTCGAATGATGCGGGCGAAGGTATTTCTAAAATTTCGTTCGGTAATGATATAGAACGTGTCACCCCCTCTGAAACCCTCCTGCTGTCGACTCCCGACACCGAGCAGCTGTTTTATCAGTGCTATGCCTTGAGACAGCTTCAACAGTTTTCGGCACCATCGGCGGCGCCTCTAAAGACTCAGATCAACAACCCCTTGCCACGGCCTAAAAAGGGGCCGATAATTGTAGCGGTGGACACCAGCGGATCTATGTACGGGCGACCGGAGCAGATGGCCAAATCACTTTTGATACAGCTTGTCAGAATAGCCCGCGCCGAACATCGGAGTTGCTATCTGATCACATTTTCTGTGAGAATCCGCTCTATCGATCTCGGGCGTGGGGCCAACATGCGTGCCCTTACATCGTTTCTGCAACAAAGATTCACAGGCGGCAATGGCGAGGAAAAACTGCTGATCGAGGCACTGAGGCTGCTGGAATCGGATGACTATGGTATGGCGGACGTGCTGATCATATCCGACTTCATATTCAATCCGCCCGACCGAGCCAATACCGAGCGTGTAAGAAAGGCGCAGAGCAAAGGCACACGTTTCTACGGACTACAGATCAACTCCAACAGCAAAGCCTTCGATGCATTGCTCGACCGCAAATGGAAAGCATGAAACAGCCTGAATTCATCATCAATCCGTCGCTGAGGCTAAGGACTGCTCATATAAATGTGGCATGGCATCAGGTAGACGGTGGCATAATAGACCGCGAGGGCGAATATCTGTGTGCCTCGTGCCGATATATCGTCGACGGCCATACTGTCATGATCATCGTCGCCGATCTGCCGCAGATAGATATTATCTATTCCCCGTCGACAGACTTCAATGATACTGGCATTCAGGAATGGCTACGTGTCACGCTTCGCGACCATATTACTGCGCAGGCCGAAAAAGTGCTGCCCGAACGAGTCAGATACTGGCTCGAAAACAAAAGACTTGCCGGCGGTGGAGTCGTAATAAAGCGCTTGCCTAAAAATGTGCTCGGCCAATGCACTTACGACAATGTCATCTATCTCCCACCGATGCTCGTAATATTCCGAAGCGACTGGATTGACGGGGTGATACTTCACGAAATAGCTCATTTTCGTCACAAACATCATCGGAAACCATTCTGGGATCACCTGAGCGTTTTGCTCGGAGAGGATGCACGCCATAAGGATGCCAAGACAGATATCTGCCTTGCGCCATATTTCCCATACTATTGTTTTTTGATGAAATGACTGACTTCGCTATGTATGCTTCTGTAAATCAGGTTAATACGCACAATAAGGCATTTTGACAGCTGCATTACGCATAGAAAGTGAGATAAGCGCTTGCTTAATTCGCAAAAAAAAACTAACTTTGCACCCACAAAGTTCAACCGTCCATTTTATGGAGCGATGCTCGAGTGGTTGAAGAGGCACGCCTGGAAAGCGTGTAGTCGCCAAAAGCGGCTCGGGGGTTCGAATCCCCCTCGCTCCGCAAGTAAAAGCCTTGAAAATCAGATAAATGCAAGCTGATTTCCAAGGCTGTTTTTGCGTTTATACGCAAAGTTTAAGCATTAAAGTTTGTGAGCCGGAGGCGGAGTCGGCCGGAGCTATTTTACGCGGTCGGGATGTTTTGCAAGGAATTCTTTCCATGTGCGTGGTCCGGCTGCGGCTGCCGGACGCTGCGATTCGTAGAAGTGGCATAATGCCGCTCCGAGTGCGTCGGTGGAGTCGAGTTGTGGCAGCAGATTGGCTTCGGGTATGGCGAGGATGCGTCGCAGCATTTCTCTTACCTGTTCTTTAGATGCTGCTCCGTTGCCTGTGATAGCCATCTTTATTTTGCGTGGTTCATACTCAGTGATGGGGACATCGCGGCTCAGGGCTGCTGCCATGGCAACTCCCTGGGCGCGTCCGAGTTTGAGCATAGACTGCACGTTTTTCCCGAAAAAAGGTGCTTCGATAGCCATTTCATCGGGCAGGTATTGGTCGACAAGCGATAATATGCGGTCGTAAATACGTCGCAGCCGAAGGTAGTGGCTTTCGAATTTGTTCAGCTCAATGATACCAAGGGCTATCATGGCCGGTTTCTTTGACTTCACACCCAATATGCCGTAGCCCATGACATTCGTACCCGGATCCACTCCGATTATAATCCGATCCCACTCTTTAAGGCTGACAGGGCTGTCGCCGGGAGTCTTGACGGAATTCATATTTCGATCTGTTCCATTGGGGTTGTGAAATGCAGCAGGCGTTCCCGCCCTATTTCTTCAGCCAGCAGGCCTATGAGTGAATGGCCTATGGTGTTGATCCAGTCGTTTGCTGCCGATGCGTTTTCGGCACGAAGATGTAGCGCATACGCCTCGGCTGATGGATCGGGTGGCTCGCTCAGTCTCATAAGCATGGCGTCAGTAATCATTCCCGAGGCGAGTGCCTCGGGAATGTATGTCAGACGCAGCCATGACAGAAATCTGTCGGCGTGCTGCCGTTCTACATAAAATGTAGTATTAAAGATTGCTGCCGACAACACCTACCAATACAAGAAGGATATACAAAAGGCTGACTCCGAGTCCGATGAAGAACCCAAGCTTGGTCCATTTTCCGGCGTCGGCCGATGACTGCTGTGCGCCGGCATAGTTGCCGATGCGGAACTGGCTTTCGACTTGCGAGGCTTTGATGATGCCTACAATGCCAAACGGGAGACAGCAGAAAAGTGTCACAAGTATTGACTCAACGAGCCATGTTTTCGGGCATACCGCAGTTTCGGGCTGTTGAGGCGCGAAGGGAGTCTGTCCGCCGAATGGCGACTGGGGTTGTTGCTGGCAGTTGGTGAAGCCTCCGTTGGGAAGTGTCGACGGAGCCTGGGCACCTCCGAGAAGGTATGCGCTGAGTTCGGGCACCTGTCCGGCCTGAGTCCATTCGGTCATGCCTTCACACCATACGAGCGACGACGGGGTGATACCTCTCGAAGCGAGTTCTTCAGGAGTGAATGGTCCTTCCTGCTGTCCGTTGTTTGCGAGATAATATTTCATTGCTTTATATTATGTGGATTATTGAATATTTGTTTTTCAAGTTTACGCCGTCGGATGAAGCGCGGTATGAACTGCAGATGTCTCAATATGGCGAGCGGCAACCCATAATAGCATGTCATGATGTGGAATCGTTCTATAAGCGAGGCGCGCCGATTAGCCGTAGTCGTACCCTCGGCAAGATAGTCGACCAATGTGCGGTCGACATACACGTTGTGGCGTGAGTGTTGCAGGCATCGGATACACCAGTCGTAATCAGCCGAAAAGCGATATGATGTGTTGAACGGGGAAGCTATCCTGGCAAGCACGACAAACGCCTGATGGCAGACAAGCATGCCCTTGGAGAAACTTGACAGTGTCAATTGAGGTGGGGCGGTGAGATGTCGTCCGGCAAGCCTGTTGCCGTCTTTGTCGACGATGTCGGTCTGTCCGTAGACGATACCGGGTAGGTTGTTGCTCTCGATGGCTCTGCTGAGCACTGAGAGTGTGTCGGTGTCATGAAAGGCGTCGCCGGCATTGAGGAATATCAGATATTCTCCGACGGCACGGTCGAGTCCTTTGTTCATGGCGTCGTATATGCCGCTGTCGGGTTCGCTGATGATGGTCACATTGATGTCGTCATACCGTCCGGTTATCTCCGCGGCCTTTTTGGGAGTGCCATCCTTTGAGGCTCCGTCGATAATGAGATACTCAAAGTCGCGGAAGTCCTGCTCCATGACAGAACGCACGGTGCGTTCTATATCGCCTACGGCGTTATAGCTAACTGTGATGATTGAAAATATAGTGCTGCGACCAGACATAGTGTCGGTTATTTTACCATGATTTTACGCGCCCAATGCGAGCACTTCACAATGTACACACCGCGTTGCAACTCAAGCTGCGCCGAATCTCCGGCCTTAATCTCCAGTCGCTTGATCAGCTGACCTGTGATGCCATAAATATGAAACGTTTCAGACTTCCCGGTTGCAGCTTTCAGTGTCAGCATGCCTTCGCCGACCATGATATCAGGCATACTGACGCGTGCGGCCATGGACTCCCTTCCGTCGGCCGATAAGCCATCGGGCATAGCGGCTGACAGCGGAGCCGTCATGGCCGCCATGATAAGAAAGGCTATTATGGCACGGTGTCTCATACAGTTGATCTTCTGATATATCACTGCTCGCAGGGAGGGGTCACATGTGGGCATAGATCTCGTTTAAGTCTTGTCGTGAATGTGACATGGCGGGCAGGGTCATGAACTGAAACGCTATATCGTTGATTTGGCAAAAATACTAATTCGCGATGAATGTACAAAATATTCGACACCTAATTTCAGTCTATATTTTGCAAATTGCCTAATAATTCGTAATTTTGCCACCCGATTTAATCCTATTTCAGAAAGATAATGGAACAACCAGCAGTGGCACTTGACCTGCTTATAGAGACCAGTTGGGAAGTCTGCAACAAGATAGGAGGCATATACACCGTGCTCTCTACCAAAGCGGACACACTCCATGAACTATATAAAGACAAGGTGATATTCATCGGCCCGGATGTGTGGTCGGAGCAGAATCCCTCGCCATATTTCATAGAAAATCCGTCGGTACTGAAAGGGTGGGCTTCGACAGTGTCGTTGCCTCACGGCATCAAGGTGCGCACCGGACGCTGGGACGTGCCGGGCAAACCAATCGTGATTCTTGTCAAGTTTGACACAATGTATGCGCTCAATGACACCCTCTTCGGAGAGATGTGGCAGCGGTTTGGAGTCGATTCGCTTCATGCTTACGGCGATTATGGAGAAGCGTGTGCGTTTTCTCACGCAGCGGGCATTGTCATCGAGTCGTTATGCTCCTATTACAAGGTCGGACCACGATCGCATAAAAATGTCATAGCCCACTTCGACGAGTGGACAACCGGCATGGGGCTTCTATATGTGAAGTGGAAACTCCCTCAGGTGGCCACCGTATTCACCACTCATGCCACAAGCATAGGCCGAAGCATCTGTGGCAACGGCAAGCCGCTCTACGGACAGCTTCAGAACTATAACGGCGACCAGATGGCCCGGGAACTCAATATGGAAGCCAAACATTCGTTGGAAAAAATAGCTGCTCATCAGGCCGATTGCTTCACAACGGTGAGCGAGATCACGGCCATAGAGTGTGAGCAGCTTCTCGATCTGCGCCCGCAGGTTGTCACGCCCAACGGATTTGAGAAAAATTTTGTGCCGCCGCGTAGCCGCTTCAAGAAGGAGCGCCAGTCGGCACGCAAACTGATGCTTGAGGCCGCGTCGGCACTTGTGGGCCGCACACTGCCTGAACATACGATGATTGTAGCCACATCCGGTCGATGCGAATACCGCAACAAGGGTATAGATATGTTCCTTGACGCGATAGCCGCGCTCGGGGTTCGCGCTCCCAGACGCGAGACTCTTGCGTTTGTCATGGTGCCGGCATGGTCTAAAGCGGCTCGTGAGGATCTTGTCAAAGCATTGGAGTCGGATCACGAAGGTTGGCATCGTCTGCCGGATCCGGTGATGACCCATACGCTCAACAATCCCGACAGCGATCCGATCATCAACCGCATCCATGCCATAGGTTTTACGAATTCGGCCGACAGCCACGTCAATGTGATATACGTACCATGTTATCTCAATGGCACCGACGGTATATTCAACGCCGAGTACTATGACCTGCTCATCGGCATGGACGCCACCGTGTTCCCGTCGTATTATGAACCCTGGGGGTACACTCCGCTTGAGAGTATCGCGTTCGGTGTTCCGACTGTAACGACTTCACTCTCCGGATTCGGACAGTGGATATTGTCGACTACCGACAATCAGTTGTATTCATGTGGAGTCAATGTCATAGGCCGTGGCGACTACAACTATTCCGAGGTAGTCGACAATATAGCGCGCACCCTTGCAGATCTCAACGAATGCGATGAAGAGGAGACCGCTAAAATATCATCGGCGGCCATGCACACCTCCTCGCGCGCGGCCTGGAGCTATTTTGTAGCATATTATATCGATGCCTTCGAAGTGGCTCTTGCCAACCGCAACACCAACCGTAAATAAAACAGAAATATAAATCACAATTTTATCAACATAATGAAAATACAGGTAAGCAACTCCAATGCCCCCGTCTGGCATGAGGCTACTGTAAGCGCAGATCTCCCTGCAAAGCTCAAGCCTCTTGAAGTCATTGCGAAAAACCTTTGGTGGGTTTGGAACAGCGATGCTAAGAACCTTTTCCGCGACATCAATCCCGACATGTGGAGAGCCACAGGTGAGAACCCCGTAATGCTCCTGCAGCGTCTTTCATCCGAACGTCTTGAAGAGATGCTCAAAGACTCCGAGATGATGGGTCGCATAGAGAGCGTCTACAAAAGTTTCAACGACTACATGGCGACTCCCATGCGGTCAGACATACCCTCGGTATCATATTTCTCGATGGAATATGGTCTGTGCAACTGTCTGAAGATCTATTCCGGCGGTCTTGGTGTTCTTGCCGGCGACTATATAAAGGAAGCTTCCGACAGTCGCGTTGACATGACAGCCGTCGGCTTCCTTTACCGTTACGGATATTTCACCCAGACTCTGTCGGTCGATGGCCAGCAGATAGCAAACTACGAGCCTCAGAACTTCAACCAACTCCCCATCGAGCAGGTGACCGACGAGGATGGCAAGCCCGTAATACTTGAGGTGCCATATCCCGGACGCATCGTCTACTCGCACATCTGGCGTGTGAACGTAGGCCGCATGAAGCTCTACCTCATGGATACGGATTTCGACCTCAACAGCGAATATGACCGCTCGATCACCCACCAGCTTTACGGTGGCGACTGGGAGAACCGTATAAAACAGGAATATCTGCTTGGCATAGGCGGCATGTTGATGCTGAAGAAGCTCGGCATCAACTCCGATCTCTACCACTGCAACGAAGGCCATGCGGCTCTTCTCAATCTGCAGCGCCTGGTGGACTATGTTCAGGAAAAGGGACTTAACTTCAATACCGCACTGGAAATCGTGCGCTCGACTTCGCTCTACACAGTCCACACTCCCGTTCCCGCCGGTCATGACTATTTCGACGAAGGTCTCTTCGGCAAATATATGGGTGAATTCCCTGCGCGTCTTGGTATTTCGTGGGCGGATCTCATGAACATGGGTCGTGAGAATCCCGACACCAACGAACGCTTCTCCATGAGTGTGTTTGCTCTCAACACCTGCCAGGAGGCCAATGGTGTAAGCTGGCTTCACGGCGAAGTGTCGAAGAAGATGTTTGCAGGTATCTGGAAAGGCTATTCGTGGGAGGAGAGCCATGTCGGATACGTCACCAACGGTGTGCACATGCCTACATGGGCAGCTTCGGAATGGAAGTCGTTCTATGCCGAGCGTCTTGGAGAGCAAGTATTTGCCAACCAGAGCGATCCCAAGGCATGGGAGGGGATCTTCAATGTCAGCGATGAAGACATCTGGAATCTCCGCATGCGCATGAAGAACAAATTCATCAACTTCGTAAAGCGCGATTTCAAAGCCAAATGGCTCGCCAACCAGGGTGATCCGTCGGCTGTGATGAGCATCGTGGACAAGATCAATCCGGATGCCCTCATCATCGGTTTCGCGCGTCGCTTCGCCACTTACAAGCGCGCTCATCTGCTCTTTACTGATCTCGACCGTCTGGCCAAGATCGTCAACAACGAGCGCTTCCCTGTACAGTTTGTATTCTCCGGCAAGGCGCATCCTGCCGACGGAGCCGGTCAGGGTCTTATCAAGCGCATTCTGGAGATCTCGCGCATGCCGCAGTTCCTCGGCAAGATCATATTCCTTGAGGACTACAACATGATTGTGGCCAAGCGCCTTGTTACCGGCGTGGATATCTGGCTCAACACTCCGACCCGTCCGCTGGAGGCATCCGGCACATCGGGCGAGAAAGCCGAGATGAACGGCGTGCTCAACTTCTCTGTGCTCGACGGATGGTGGTATGAGGGTTACAAGTTCGATGAAAAGGCCGGATGGGCTCTCACGGACCGCCGCACTTTCACCGATCAGGCCCAGCAGGACAAGCTCGACGCTGCGACCATCTATTCGATGCTTGAGAACGAGATCGTGCCTCTCTACTTCGAAAAAAACTCAAAGGGTTACTCGCCCAAGTGGATCCAGTATATCAAGGGTTCGATCGGACATATCGCGCCCCACTTCACCATGACCCGCATGATCAACGATTATATCGATCGGTTCTACAATCCCGAGAAGAAGCGTTCGACAGCTCTCAAGGCTGACGACTTCAAGCTTGCCAAGGAGATTGTGGCATGGAAGGAGAGTGTGGTCGAGAAGTGGAACGGCATCAATGTCGTATCGCTCGATATCAAGGAGGCCAACCCCAATCTCACCGGAGAGAAGCTCGACGTCACTGCTGTGATCGACACAAATGGCATCGGCAAGGATCTTGGTCTGGAATACGTGTCGTATCGCGTAGAAGACGGTGTGGAACACCTCTATGAGACAAAGCAGTTCAAGGTGACAAAGACCGATGGCAACGTTCTGACATACCATCTCGACGAGAAAGTTCGCGATACAGGCGTATTCCGTTATGGATTCCGTCTATATCCGATCAATCCCAATCTCGCACATCGTCAGGATTTCGCGTTCGTACGCTGGATCTGATGAGACCTTGAAGCTACGACAGCAGCTTCAGAGAAAGCAAATCGCCGGTCGGCCTTCAGGGAATACAAACCTGGTGGCCGACCGGATCTGTTTATGTCATGATGTCGGCCTGTATTGCACGAATATGATGTCGCAGGCTAATCATTTCAAACAAAAATCGAATGTTTGTGGTCGGAGGGCGAATTTTTTAGTAATTTTGCTAATAATTATCACGGAACTCACAAAATGGGATTTTTCGATCTATTTTCAAAGAACAACAAAAAGGAAACGCTCGACAAGGGGCTTGAACGCACCAAACAGGGCGTTTTCTCCAAAATAGCCAGGGCTATAGCCGGCAAGAAGAATATCGATGATGATTTTCTCGACGAACTTGAAGAGATCTTTGTAACTTCGGATGTAGGAGTAGACACGACGCTACGAATCATAGAACGGTTGCAGGCACGTGTGAAGCGTGACGGATATGTGGGTACATCCGAACTCAACCGGCTGCTTTGCGAGGAGATCGAGGCTCTGCTTGCCGATAAGCCTGACAACGCCTCGTCGGACGACTTCCGCCTTCCGGCATCCGGCTCCAGGCCGTATGTAATCATGGTGGTGGGAGTGAACGGCGCCGGCAAGACAACAACGATCGGTAAGCTCGCTGCACAATACAAAGCGGCAGGATACAATGTGATGCTCGGCGCGGCTGACACGTTCCGTGCTGCCGCGGTGGAGCAGCTTGAAGAGTGGGCCAAGAGGGCTGAAGTGCCTATCGTGAAACAAAAGATCGGGGCTGATCCCGCTTCGGTGGCATACGATACTTTGCAAAGTGCCAAAGCCCGTGGTGACATAGATGTGGTGATCATCGACACGGCCGGACGTCTGCACAACAAGAAAGCTCTGATGGACGAGCTGACCAAGATACGCAATGTGATGCGTAAGATTGTCGACACAGCTCCCGACGAAGTGCTCCTTGTTCTGGACGGTAGCACGGGACAGAACGCATACGAGCAAGCCCGTCGCTTTGCCGAGGCCACCGATGTGACCGGCTTGGTAGTGACCAAGCTCGACGGCACGGCCAAAGGGGGAGTGGTCATCGGCATATCCGAGAGCATGCAGATCCCTGTAAGATATATCGGGCTGGGTGAGGGCATCGCCGATCTTCAGGTGTTTCACAAGAAAGAATTCGTTCAATCCTTATTCGGATCCAAATGATGAAACCGCAGCGCGTGTGTCTTTACACTCTCGGGTGTTCGAAAAATCTGGTTGATTCGGAGCGCGTGTTGAAACGTCTGGAGGATGCTGGTTTCGAGGCTGTGCACGAACCGTCGTCGACATTGCGTGGAGATATAGTTATAATCAATACTTGTGGATTTATCGGCGATGCGAAAGAAGAGTCGGTCAATACGATACTTGATTTTGCGGCGATGCGTACCGACGGACGCGTGTCATGCCTTTATGTGATGGGGTGTCTTTCGCAACGCTATAGAGAGGAACTTGCCGCGGAAATCCCTGAGGTGGACCGCTGGTATGGCAAGACTGACTGGGACACGATTGTGAGCGATCTGTCGGCCCGCAATGCATTGCAGACACCAGTATTTGACCGCAAGCTCACGACTCCGCCACATCATGCATATCTGAAAATATCCGAAGGCTGCAACCGTTTCTGTGCATTCTGCGCCATACCGCTGATCACCGGGCGTCACCGTTCACGTCAGGTCGGTGAGATAGAGCAGGAAGTAAGGATGCTTGTCGGACGCGGTGTCAGGGAATTCAATGTCATCGCTCAGGATCTGTCGGCATATGGCACAGATCTTGAAGGCTCCCACAGCAGACTGGCCGAGCTGATATCGCGGCTGTCGGATATCAAGGGAGTGGACTGGATCAGACTTCATTATGCTTATCCGGCGGATTTCCCTATGGACGTGCTTGACGTAATGGCACAGCGGCCCAATGTGTGCAATTATCTTGACATCGCCTTGCAGCACATATCAGACCCGATGCTCAAGGCTATGCGTCGCCACATAACCCGCAGCCAGACAATAGAGCTGCTTGACGAGATACGCAGGCGAGTTCCGGGCATACATCTGCGCACCACTCTCATGACCGGTTTCCCAGGAGAGACTGAAGAGCATTTTGAAGAGCTGATGGAGTTTGTAGCACAACAGCGGTTTGAGCGTATGGGTGCTTTCGCATACTGCGAGGAAGAGGGCACTTACTCAGCCCTAAACTATACCGACAACGTGGACCCGGAGGTCAAGCAGCGGCGCCTCGACCGTCTGATGTCATTGCAGGAGCGTATCTCGCAGGAGATACAGAACGAAAAGGTCGGGAAGGATCTTCGTGTGATGATTGACCGTGAGGAAGCCGAATACTTTGTAGGCCGCACTGAATGGGATTCGCCTGAAGTAGACCCCGAAGTTCTTGTCGAGAAGCATCCTTCTCTGCGTCAGGGTGAATTTTCCATGGTGAAGATCACTGAAGCACTACCGCACGAACTCATGGCAAAGGTGATATGATCATATCGGAAGAACATATAAAGGCGGCCTCCGTTTGTGTCGACCGCCGGATTCCTTTTGCTTTAGTCATACCGCCAGGCGCTATGAAGTCGATACTGTTCGCGTCGCTCTCGGATGGAGAATCCGCGCTTGAGCACGGCGGGAAGCGATTCAAACCGGGTTTTTTCGCGTCTTTTTTCGGCGATTCACCGTCGGAAGCTGTCTACATACCTGCTGAACTGACTGCCGGTCAGTTGCTCGACAGTGATTTTATAAAGACTTGCGGCGATATGCCTGAAGCTGAAACTGTAGCAGTGGATCGTTCGACAGATTTCATGAAATACTGCAGCTCGCTCAGAGAACTCACAGCCACACTGAAGAAGAACCACGGGAAGACCGTAATATCGCGGCTTATAGCTGTCGATTCGACTATAGATCCGATCGACGCATTCCGACGCTATGTCGACACTGCTCCAGGCGGCACATACCGATTTGTTTTCTATACTCCGGCCACCGGCCTGTGGATAGGGGCAAGCCCGGAACTGTTGCTCAGCCACAAATATGGTTCGGGTGTATTCTCAACAATATCACTTGCCGGTACACGCAAGCCATCGGATGATATGTGGGATACAAAAAACCGTGTGGAACATGATTATGTGACCGATTTTATCGATTTTCATTTCCGTAATCATAATCTTGAAACGGATATAGAACCTTATTCAGCGGTAGCATTCGGCAACATCGAGCATCTATGTGAGGTCATTTCCGGCAGGGGTGAGACAGACCCCATCAGTCTGCTCGATGATCTTAATCCTACCCCAGCACTGTGCGGTTTTCCTGTCGATCAGGCATTCGGCAACATTCTCAGCTATGAGATGCATGACCGGAAATGCTATGGAGGCATGGTTGGATTGGCCGATGACGACGGCTTTGCAGCCTACGTGGATCTGCGTAGCTGTCTGGTCACGCCATGCAAAAATGACACTTATCGCTATAATATCTACGCCGGTGGCGGCATTACCGAAGCATCCGATCCGCTCGACGAATGGAACGAAGCGGCAGCCAAGGCCAGAATGCTTTACCGGTCTGTGACTGATACGGATGCCGATGAGTCATCGGACGGCCTGTCGTTTACCGGTTATGATGAAGCTTATTCGCATACAGTAAGATGAGTCGCAGACCTAATGATAGCGCGCAGTGGCGCACAGCATTCGCAGTCATAACGGCTGTGGCGATAGTTGCTTTTGTATCGGTGCTGCCTCTGCGCAAACTCACCGACGGATTGATCGATGATTATAATCTGTTAGCTGATGTATCTGCTGTGATTGAATCACAAGAGCAATCCGATACTATCGACGTATTGCAAGACGAGGCTATCGATCCGCTGCTTCGGAAGGCGATAGCCGAAAGCCGTGATGCGGCGACAAACAAAACTGTTGCCGCCCGGGTTGATTCCGCTTTTGCAGCCATGACACTGCATACGACCGATTCGGCCGCTATGACGAAGCCGGATGCACAGGATACAGTGGTCAGCCTGCCGGATGCACAGCCTGCATTGCGCGATGAGAACGGCATTGTGGCCATAGAGGACTACACACCTTCAAAAAGCGGCCTGTCGGCTATGAAATCAGCTTTGATGTCGGGCCGTATGGTCAGAATAGCCGTAGTAGGCGACAGCTACATTGAGGGCGACATATTCACGCAGGATCTCCGGGAGAAACTACAGAGTCGCTTCGGAGGCAGCGGAGTCGGCTACGTCAGCATGCACACAGATTTTCCGGGATTCCGACGCTCGGTGCATCAGGGTGGATCAGGATGGAACGCTCACAAGCATGGCGAAAAGGGGACATTGAACGCATTCGTAGGGCTTTCACAGCACTATTTCACCCCCAAAGATGGTGCGAGAGCCTTATCGACATACAAGGGCGACAAAAAAATCAAACATGTGGATCAATGGGAGATCAGCCGATTTCTGTTTGTCGCCCCTGACGGTGCGACAGTGACCATGACCGATAGCGACGGAGAGAACCATACGTCAACATTCGCGCCGTCGTCATCCGTGCAGTCAATGGTAATAAACAAAATCACTGGTTCGATATCACTCTCTACCTCAACATCATCGATCAAGGCTCTGGGGGTATGGCTTGAGTCGTCGTCGGGAGTGTCGGTCGAATGCATGTCGACCAGAGGATTCTCCGGTCTGTCGTTAAGCAGCCTGAATTATGATCTGTGCCGACAGATGGACGAAAAGCTCGGATATGACATGATCATACTGGAATTCGGGCTGAATGCCATGTCGGCATCGCAAAAGAACTATTCGGTGTACTCGCGTGAAATGATCAAGGTGATACGTCATCTGCGCGAGTGCTTTCCCTCGGCTTCGATCATACTGATGGGAGTGGGCGACCGCGGACAGAAACGTGGCGGAGAGCTGCATTCGATGTCGACAGTAGGCAATATGGTGTCGGCACAGCGTGATGCAGCCCGTGAAGCCGGATGTCTTTTCTGGGATATCAGAGAAGCCCAGGGTGGTAATGACGCCGTAGTGGAATGGAGCCGGAAAGGATTGATTGGCAAGGATTACACACACATGTCGCATAAAGGAGGCAAAGTTCTGGCCGAGGAATTTTACAATGCCTTGATGATGCAATTGCAATGAAACACACACACACAACAATAACTGTAGCAACCACGCTGCTGATGATGTCGTCGGCACCGGTCATGCGCTCTGAACAATGCGTGGCCGTGACTGCCGATAATGACAGCATCTTGGAGGATTTTATTGATGACCAAGCTGATATGCGTCAGAATCCTGTAATAGAGAGCGAGCTGATCGAGCTGCCTTTTTCGGGTCATGTGCCGTCGTTTATCCGTCGCTCTAAAAACGCGATAAAAGACAATGGCGAGGACTTCTCGACTTTGTACAATAAACTTGCTTCTCCCGGAAGCAGGATAGATATACTTCACATCGGCGACAGTCATGTTCAGGCGGAGTTTTCCACTCAGGTGACACGCGATATGCTGCAGTTTGTCTATGGCGACGCCGGACGCGGCCTGGTGGCGCCGTTGAAACTTGCTTCGACCAATCCTCCGTCGGATTACAAGGTGGAGAGCACATCGTCATGGACAGCCACGCGTGCCATTAAGTCGGGAAGCGACGCCGACATGGGCTTTAACGGCCTTGCGTTGCGGCTTAGCGGAGCGACCGGCAATCTCACATTCGTCACCCGCGACGATGAGGACACGTTTGATCCGTTTGCCGAGATCACTCTCTTTGGAAAAGGCAAGATAGACGTTGTATCCGTGACGGATCAAGAAGGCAATTCCATACCATACGAATCTGTCTCAGAGAAAAACTGCGTCAGGATAACACTCGGAAGAAGTGTCAATGCCGCGACTGTACGTTTTTCGGCCACAGGAGGTTATGTTTATTATGGCTCGTATCTGTCTGGGTTGCGTCCTGGTTTGACCTACAGTGTGATAGGCAACAATGGGGCGACATTCTCGACGTATAATTCAATTGGCTCTTTTTCATCGGGCATATCATGTCTGGCTCCGGATCTTGTCATAGTGGCACTTGGTACCAACGAGGCCTTCGGCCGTCTTGACAGAGCCGCGCTTCGGTCGTCGCTACAGTCAATGGCCAACAATATACGCCGAGGGTCGCCTAAGGTGCCTATAATACTTGTTACACCGATGGAATGCCAGCGGCGCAGTTATGTCCGTCGCAAAGGACGCCGTCGCCGGGCGGCATCATACTCGGTCAATGCCAATGTAGCGGCATACCGTAACGAGATACTGGATTTCGGACGCAAACACAATATTGCAGTCTATGACCTTTATGATGTGGCCGGAGGAGAGGGTGCATCATCAAGATGGCTCGATGCCGGATTGATGGGAAAGGATCGCGTGCATCTGACCGCGTCGGGTTACCGACTGCAGGGAATGCTCCTTTATGAGGCTCTTATGAATCTTTTTGAACCAAAACAGTAGTTTACAAATATGTCGATCGACTTCCCGAATATACCTGATATAGACTGGCAGTTGCCTGATGTCGACCCTGAACGGATGGCGGATGTACTGCAGTATGACGCAGCCAATCCCTTGCTGTTCAATACCGGTCTGTTCATGCTTCTCTTCGCAGCCTTTATAGGCGTATATGCGCTGTTAAGCCGCTTCAAATACCTGAAGATGGTATTTGTCATACTGTTCTCTCTGTATTTTTATTATAAGTCATCGGCTGAATGCTGTTTCATCCTTTTAGGCGTCTGTGTGTCGGACTATCTGCTCGGCATAGGACTCGGTGCGGCTAAAAGAATATGGCTCAGAAAAGCGGTTGTGTTGATCAATGTGCTGATCAATCTCGGTATGCTTGCCTACTTCAAGTATTTCAATCTGCTGGCACAGACTGTGGCCGAATTTGCCGACAAAGAATTCGACGCGCTGGATATAATACTTCCTGCGGGCATATCGTTTTTCACGTTCCGGTCGATAAGCTATATAGTTGACATCTACCGTCGTCAGATTGAGCCGTGTCGCGATTTTCTGGCATACACGTTTTATCTGACCTTTTTCCCTCCGCTTTTGGCCGGTCCGGTGGTGAGGGCCAAGGATATGCTGCCTCAGGTGCATGCAAATCCAAGAGCCACACGCGCCATGATGGCCGAAGGATTGTTTCTTATTATCTGCGGTCTGGTGAAGAAGGTGGTTGTGGCAGATTATCTGAGTCAGAATTTTGTAGACCGTGTGTTTGACAGTCCGGCATTGTTCAGCGGCTTTGAAAATATGCTTGCCGTGTATGGTTTTTCAATCCAGCTATATTGCGATTTCTCAGGCTATAGCGACATGGCCATAGGTATAGCGTTGCTTCTCGGATATAATTTTCTCGACAACTTCCGTTCGCCGTTCAAATCGCAGAATCCTTCGGAATTCTGGCGCAGATGGCATATTTCGCTTTCTTCGTGGCTTCGCGACTATCTTTACATACCTCTTGGAGGCAACAGGTGTTCACGATTCAGAAAAAATGCCAATCTCATGACCACTATGGTGCTTGGAGGTCTGTGGCATGGCGCGTCGTGGATGTATATGATATGGGGTGGTCTTCATGGCTCGTTTCTGATCGTCCACAAGGAGATCAAGAGAGCGTTGCCGCCATGTCGGCCCACTTGGTGGCGAAGGGTGTTCAATGTGTTCATCACATTTAATCTGATCGCTTTCGCGTTCATGTTTTTCCGCGCCCGTTCAATGGAGTCGGTAGAGCAGATGCTGGGACAGATTTTCGGCGATTTCCATCTGTCGGTGGCTCCGGCGTTTGTCAGCGGCTATCTGGCGATAGTGCTTGTGATGGCGGGCGCTTTTCTGATGCATTTCGCTCCGGAGAACTGGACCCGCGGGCTCAAAGGATTGTATACACGTATGCCGCTGATCATTCAGACGGTGGTGCTGGCAATTGTGATCCTGATTATCATACAGGTGAGAGGATCAGACATCGTACCGTTTGTATATCTCCAGTACTGATCGTCTCAGAAATCAGACTGCCATTCGACAATCCGGCCGGGCATCGAGCGCTTCACATCGACAAGCCGCTGGTTGGATGATCCGCGGAAGAGCAGCGACCGGTCATGGAGGCGTTCTATAAACGGCCCGTCGACAAGCACGTCGATGTAGTCCAGGAGTTCTCTTGACACCTTCACGGCCATCAACTCCTCATAGCGGAATCCCGTATAAAGCCATATATTCCTCCCTTTGCGTTTCAGTTCGCGACAGAGGGGCATGATTTCCGCTGCCTGATAAACCGGGTCGCCTCCTGTCAGTGTGACGTCGGCGTCAGCTTCTTCAGTTATTTCTATCAACTGATCGGCCGACATCTCTTTGCCGGCATCCATAGGCCATGATTGAGGATTGTGACATCCGGGGCATTCGTGAAGGCATCCGGCAAAATAGATGGCGGTCCGGAGTCCCGGACCGTCCACCGATGTGCCTTCTATGATGTCGAGTATTCTCATTTGTGTACCACGCGATCGTTGAGTTCGGCAAGCTTGGCGTTGTTCCACCGGTCGGTAGTGCCGACGAGGTATCCGGTGATTCGCTGCAGCTTGTCGATATTTTTGCTTCCGCATTTAGGACATGTTTCGAGTCCGTCGTGCGCATCCTCGTAACCGCACTCCATGCAGCGGTTGCGGTTGTGATTGACAGAGCAGTAGCCGATGTTGTTACGGTCCATGAGATCGACAATGTCGGCAATAGCCTGCGGATTGTGTGTGGCATCGCCGTCGATCTCCACATAAAATATATGGCCACCGCCTGTCAGTTCATGATACGGAGCCTCTATTTTGGCCTTGTGGCTCGGGGAGCATTTGTAGTAGACCGGCACATGATTTGAGTTGGTGTAATATATCTTGTCGGTCACTCCGGGGATCACGCCGAAGCTTTTGCGGTCTTTGGAAGTGAATTTGCCTGAAAGGCCTTCGGCCGGTGTGGCCAGTACAGAGAAATTGTGCTGATATTTTTCAGAGAACTCGTTGGCACGGCTGCGCATGTGGCTTACGATACGCAATCCGAGAGCCTGAGCCTCCTCGCTTTCGCCATGGTGCGCACCGACAAGCGCCACCAGACATTCGGCGAGTCCGATAAATCCTATACCGAGAGTGCCCTGATTGATGACACTTTCTATGGTCTGGCCGGGTGTCATCTTATCACTGCCGTTCCACAGACGCGACATGAGCAGGGGGAACTGCTTGGCAAGAGCGGTCTTTTGAAAATCGAACCTGTCGCAAAGCTGACGGGCCGTGATGTCGAGCACATCGTCGAGCTTCTCCATGAAACGGCGGATGCGTTCTTCTTTATCCTGGATCATCATGCATTCGATGGCGATGCGGACTATATTGATTGTGGAGAAGCTGAGATTGCCACGTCCGATGGATGTCTTCTCGCCATAGCGGTTTTCGAACACACGTGTGCGACATCCCATGGTGGCTACTTCATATCTGTAACGTTCGGGATCATTGGCGTCCCATTTCTCGTGTTGGTTATAAGTGGCGTCGAGATTGACAAAGTTGGGGAAGAACCTCCTTGCCGTGACTTTACATGCAAGTTTGTAAAGGTCGTAGTTGCGATCGCCGGGCAGATAGCTTACTCCACGCTTTTTCTTCCATATCTGTATGGGGAAGATGGCGGTGGCTCCATTGCCTACGCCCTCGTAAGTGGATGTAAGCAGTTCGCGTATCACGCATCGTCCTTCGGCCGAAGTGTCGGTGCCATAGTTGATGGAGCTGAACACTACCTGATTGCCGCCGCGGGAGTGTATCGTGTTCATATTGTGAATGAATGCCTCCATAGCCTGATGAACACGCTCTACAGTGCGGTTGACTGCATGCTGCTTCATCCGCTCATCTCCTTCAAGACCATCGAGCGGTTGCGAGATGAAATCGGCGACTTCGGAGTCATACAGATGGCTGAGATCGGTGCCTGTGAGGTTTTCAAGTGTTTTCAGTTCCTCAATGAATGAATTGCGCACGTAGGGAGCAAGATAGAAATCAAATGCCGGAATAGCCTGACCGCCATGCATTTCGTTCTGTGCTGTTTCCAACGATATACATGCTATGATGCTGGCTGTTTCGATGCGTTTGGCCGGACGTGACTCGCCATGACCGGCGCAGAAACCGTATTTAAGTATGCGGTCAAGAGGATGCTGTACACAGGTGAGGCTCTTTGTCGGATAATAATCTTTGTCGTGGATGTGGAGATAACCGTTTTTCACGGCTTCTCTTGCTTCCTGCGAAAGAAGATAATCGTCGACAAACGGCTTTGTCGTTTCGCTTGCGAACTTCATCATCATTCCGGCAGGGGAGTCGGTGTTCATGTTGGCATTCTCGCGCGTGATGTCATTGTTCTTGGCTTCGATGATCTCAAGGAACATATCGCGTGTCTTGGCACGGCGTGCGATGCTACGCTGATCGCGGTAGGCGATATAACGCTTGGCCACTTCCTTGCGCGGGCTTTTCATCAGTTCTATCTCCACGCGATCCTGAATCTCCTCTACGGTCATGCGCTCTTTTCCGGTCACGCCTATACGATCGACAATCTTATGGATCAGAGCCTCGTCCTCTCCCATTTCGGTCTGAAGCATGGCCTTGCGTATGGCTGCCATTATTTTTTCTTCGTTATATCCCACGACGCGGCCGTCGCGCTTTACCACGATCTGTATCATTTTATCGGATTGTTTTTAGTTTTCCATTTGATGTTGCAAAAGTATTTATTCTTACAAGAACAGACAATTTTTCTCGACTAAAGTTTTCTACAACTTTTTCGTTTTGGATAACTTTTGAACGTGTTAAATTCTTCAAAACGCTACAACATAGGTGTTTATATTTCCGTTTTGGATAACTTTCAACTCCGGTGGTTAAATAAAAGTTTACATACGGATGCATCATCACATAAAACCTACAGTACTATGACGGTAAATTTTGTCGTAGTATCAGACCTTAAATATGTGTGGAATGTCATCATTAGCATTTGTTCTAAAGCACTACGACAAGTAATAGGTCGAATGTCGTCAAAATTTAGTAATTTTGCTGAACCAAATCCGAAAAAAAGATGGCTGAAAACACCGATAAATGGATATGCCGCGAGTTGATATCGATGCTGAAGAAATACGGCGTCAATGTAATCGTAGCGTCACCCGGATCGCGAAATGCGCCGCTGTTGGTCGCTGCAGCGAGAGAAAACGCCATAGAGGTGATACCTGTGGCCGACGAACGATCCGCAGCCTTCATTGCACTCGGATATGCGGCGGTGTCGGACGCACCGGTTGCAATCATATGCACATCGGGGACAGCCGTACTGAATTACGGGCCGGCCGTTGCCGAGGCTTTTTACAGGGCGTTGCCACTGATAGTGATATCGGCCGACCGCCCATATGAATGGATCGACCAGGATGACTCGCAGACCATACGCCAGCCAGGCACATTCGCCAACTTCACCAAGGGAAGCTATGATCTCAACGAATCAGTCACAGATGCCGATAAATGGTATGCCAACCGCATGATCAACGACGCCATGACCCTTGCCTTAAGTGGCCGAAAGGGTCCTGTCCATATCAATGTCAGACTTGACTGTCCTTTGGGAAGACAATCTGACAGCCGACACCCACAGCCAAGAAAAATAGCTACACTACGGCCAAGGGAGGATCTCACAGTCGGCGACGCACGAGTATATGGCCGCCAACTGGCATCACCGCGGAAAGTCATGATAATAGCCGGATTCATGACGCCAGACAGCCGTCTGAACCAGGCATTGGGACGGCTTGCACGGTTGCCGAATTTCGTGGTCATGACCGAGACCATCGCCAATATGCACAATCCGGCGTTCATAAGCCGCATCGATACCACGTTGAGCCAGATGACCGATGATGACCGACACACGCTCAAGCCTGACGTCGTGATCACTCTCGGAGGGGCATTGGTGAGCCGCCATATCAAGGACTACATAAGATCAATCGACAACGCCGAACATTGGAGCGTCGGCCATACACATACGACAGTAGACTGTTTCCGACATCTTTCACTACGCATCGAGATGCGCCCTGAAGTGTTCTTTCCACAACTGGCATCGGCTATGCAGCCTCATCAGGCCTCCTGCGATTACAGCCGACGCTGGGAACTGCTTGCGCGCAAAGCCGAGGCAACCCATCAGGCTTACGTCGGTTCAGCACCATGGAGCGACATGCGGGCATTCTCCGTTTTCATGCCGATGATTCCACGCAATGCCAATCTACAACTGTCAAACGGCACAGCGGTCAGATATGCACAGTTGTTTGCCACGCGCGACTATCACCGCTGTGACTGCAACCGCGGGGTCAGCGGCATAGACGGCTGCACCTCGACCGCAATAGGCGCTGCCATGGCATATCCGGGCATAACAGTGCTGGTCACCGGCGACATGTCGGCTCAATATGACGTCGGCGCACTTGCATACGCCTCGCTCGCTCCGCGGCTTCGCATCATTGTGATGCGCAATGGCGGGGGTGCCATTTTCAGATTTGTGGAATCGACATGTTATCTGGACGAGCTTGAGAAGTATTTTGCTCATCCCCGACAGTTTCCGGCCCGACAGATTGCCGAAGCTTACGGTCTTGATTATTTCGAGGCCGCCGATGAACAATCGTTACGTGGCGTGTTCCGTCAATTTCTGTCGGCGCCGCGAGCCGCACTGCTTGCTGTCGATACGCCGGCAGAAGAGAGCGCACGCATACTGCGGAATTACTTCAACCGTAAATCGGAATATATAAATCATAAACAAACAGACATATGAGAAACTGGACAACCATCAAACAATACGAGGATATTCTTTTCGAACGATTAGGCGGCATAGCAAAAATCACCATAAACAGGCCGAAAGTGTACAATGCCTTCCGTCCGCAGACCAACATGGAGATGCTCGACGCCATGGCCTACTGTCGTGAATGCCCGGAAATCGGAGTGGTGATCTTAACCGGAGCCGGCGACAAGGCCTTCTGTTCGGGAGGCGACCAGAATGTAAAAGGGATCGGTGGATATATCGACTCCAATGGCGTGCCGCGCCTTAACGTGCTCGACCTGCACAAAGCCATCCGCTCCATACCCAAGCCGGTGATAGCGATGGTGAACGGTTACGCTATCGGAGGTGGAAATGTATTGCAGGTAGTGTGCGACCTCACTATCGCATCGGAAAACGCACGATTTGGCCAGACGGGTCCTAAAGTGGGCAGTTTCGATGCCGGATTCGGATCGTCGTACCTCGCAAGATGCGTAGGGCAGAAAAAGGCGAGAGAAATATGGTTTCTGTGCCGCCAGTACACTGCACAGGAGGCCGAAGAAATGGGAATGGTCAACAAGGTCGTTCCTTTCGACCGTCTGGAGGATGAAACTGTGGAATGGTGCGAAACCATACTGAAGCGCAGCCCGATGGCGATACGTATGATAAAGCGTGCGCTCAATGCCGAACTGGACGGTCAGAGAGGTTTAATGGAGTTTGCCGGAGACGCCACGCTTCTTTACTATCTGATGGATGAAGCCCAGGAAGGCAAGAACGCATTTCTTGAAAAACGTGATCCCGACTTTGGCAAGTTCCCCAAATTCCCCGGTTGACCGCCATGTTGAGAGCCTCATTCACGCCCTATACCCTGCACTTCGGATTTGAAGCCGTGACCTCGCGCGAACGTATGCGCAGCAAGTCCACATACTTTGTTTGTGTGTGGGACGACGAGCACCCTACGGTTGTCGGGACAGGGGAGTGTGCTTTGTTCCGCGGACTCAGTGCTGACGACCGCGAGGATTATGAAAGCGTATTGTCGGATATCTGCAGCAGGATCAACGCTGTAAAGATTGCAGACCTGACGGAATGGCCTTCGATTGTGTTCGGGATTGAAACCGCTTTGGCCGATCTGCGTAACGGAGGCAGGATGATGCCGTTTCCGTCGGACTGGACCGATGGCGGGTCAGGACTTCATATAAACGGGCTGGTATGGATGGGATCGGTGGAAGAGATGACCCGCCGGGCGGAGGAGAAAATCTCTGAGGGATTCAGATGCGTAAAACTGAAGATAGGCGGATGTGACTTCGAAAGAGAGCTGCATCTGCTCGAACAGCTTCGTCGCCGTTTTGCTCCTGAAGAGCTTGAGATAAGGCTTGATGCCAACGGTGCATTCGATGTTGACGAAGCGCTGCAAAAACTTCGTCGGCTAGCGACACTCGACATACACTCCATCGAGCAGCCTATAGCGTCCCGGCAATGGGATGCGATGAAGAGTCTCTGCAATGTATCGCCTATAGACATAGCTCTTGACGAGGAGCTGATAGGTGTATTTAGCGTGGATGAGAAGCGACGGATGATCGAATACCTCAGGCCGGCATATATAATCCTCAAACCGGCGTTGTGCGGCGGATTTTCCGGCAGCAGCGAATGGATTGAAGCCGCTGAAAATGTCGGCATCAGATGGTGGGTCACATCGGCATTGGAGTCCAACATAGGCCTGAACGCTCTTGCCCAATGGGTAGCCAGTATGAAATGTGATATGCCATCCGGACTTGGCACCGGCCAGCTATACACCAACAATTTCCGTTCGCCGGTAGAACGCAGAGGGGCGATGCTGTATTATAACCCTGCCATAGAGGCTGAACGTCCGGAAATAATAAGTAACTCTCGCTACACGCCATCGTTTTCAAGCAAAAATCACTCGAACAAATCTCAAAATATCACTCGCAGCTAATTTTTGCGAGTCACTTATTACCACCATGACGCGATCCTACCGAATCATCGATCCCGAAGGGCTGGCCGCAGCATTTGTCGAAGAATGGCAAAATGATAAGGACCATATAACGGCAAGGACGTCAGGCTCTACAGGCACGCCAAAAGATATACATCTTCTGAAAGCCGACATGGAGTTGTCGGCACGCGCTACATGCCATCACTTCGGCATCGGGCCGGAATCTGTGTTGTTCTGTCCGCTTTCGACAGACTACATAGCCGGAAAAATGATGATCGTCAGGGCTGCTGTAGCCGGCGCGACCGTGGTGGTGGAACGGCCTTCGTCCACGCCAATGGCGCATTGGACTCTTGACCGGGCGGATCTGACAGCCATCGTACCGTCGCAGATAGAGGGATTGCTCGCAAACGGCCGTGGCCGATTGCGATCGGTAATAGTCGGCGGAGCGCCTGTCACACCGGAGCAAGAACGCATTATGACTGATTCCGGCATTGATTTCCGTGCCACGTACGGGATGACTGAAACCTGTAGCCATGTAGCGCTGAGGCGGATTGACAGCCGGCGGTTTGAAGCGCTACCCGGTTTTAGTTTTCATACAGACGACCGCGGATGTCTTGTGATCGAGTCCGGATCGATGTCGTTCGGAAGGCTTGTCACTAATGATATAGTAAAACTGCACGACAACAAGTCATTTCAGTGGCTTGGACGATATGACAATGTAATCATCTCCGGGGGGATCAAGCTGTTTCCTGAAGAGATTGAACGGGAAATAGCACCATATACAGGATCTCACGCATTTTATCTGACCGGACGGAAGTCGGAACGATGGGGTGAGGAGCTGGTCATGGTGATCGAATGCGAAGATGTTGATATAGAAGCCATAGACCGCGCGCTTTCACTTCACATCGACCATCGCCATAAACCGAAGGGATATATCGTAAAGAGAGAACTCCCGCGAACTCCTACAGGCAAATTATTAAGGCATCGCATAAAATAATTTTTCTTTGCAAAAGTATTTTTATATTTTTGCGAGATATTTCATTATACTACCAATAATAATCCTCAATCAATAATATTCAATCTGATGAAGCAATTTTTCGTAAGCATGCTCGGAGCATTGGCCGGAATATGGATTTCGGTGTTTTTGTTCGGATTGCTCGGCATCATAATGATAGGGGTCATGGCAGCCACCTCGGCGAGTGACAATACTATGGTGACAGTAGACAGCAACAGTGTGCTCAGAATAACTCTGTCAGGCGAGATCACCGACCGCAAACAACCGGTCAACATCATGAACGAGCTTACCGGTGACAAGCCTAAACAATATCCCCTCAATATGATGATCGCGGCGATTGAACATGCTGCCGAAGATGACGACATCGACGGCATATTCCTTGACTGCGCAGGAATATCGGCCGGAATGGCACAACTCCAGGCATTGCGTCAGGCACTGGTAAGGTTCAAGGAAAGCGGGAAGTGGATATACGCATACGCCGATACCTACTCTCAGGGTGACTATTTCGTGGCCACAGCCGCCGACAGTATCTTCATCAACCCGATAGGCATGGCCGACATACATGGGCTATCCTCCACCACTCTGTATTTCAAAGATATGCTTGACAAGATAGGCGTTGATGTGCAGGTGGTGAAAGTGGGTACCTACAAGAGCGCTGTAGAACCGTTCATGCTCAATCAGAGCAGCGAAGCCAACACAAGACAGCAGCAGGCCTATCTCGGCAATATCTGGAACGAAATCGCCGGCAAGATCGCCGAGGGACGTGGTGTGGATACGGCCGCTGTCAACAGTTGGGCCGACAGCTTCACTTTCTCTCTCGAAACAAGCGAACTGGCCGCACGTCATATAGTAGACCGTACGATGTACCGTCATGAAACGGACAAGATTCTGGTGGATGCCACCAGGCTGGAAGAGGATGATGATCCCCGGATGGTCGACATCTTGGACTATGCGACGATATTGTCGTCAAAAAAGAACCATGGCGACAAGACCATCGCGGTGCTGTATGCCGTAGGAGACATCACTGAATCAGGCAATGACGGCATAACATCAGACAGGCTCGTGCCGCAGATACTTGATCTTGCCGAAGAGTCGGATATCGACGGACTTATATTGCGTGTAAACTCAGGAGGAGGCAGTGCGTACGCCTCTGAACAGATATGGGAAGCTCTCGAACAGTTCAAGTCGCTCACAGGCAAACCCTATTACGTTTCGATGGGCGATGTGGCCGCATCCGGTGGCTATTACATATCATGCGGCGCCGACAGAATATATGCCGAACCTGTGACACTCACCGGTTCGATCGGCATCTTCGGCCTGATTCCCGATGCTCACCGGCTTCTCAACGACAAAATCGGTGTGCACACATCGACAGTAGCCACTAATAGAGGGCAGTTCCCCGGATTGCTGAATGCCATGACGCCCGACCAGCGCAACGCAATGCAGAGCTACGTGGATCGTGGTTACGAACTATTCGTAAAACGGTGTGCAGAGGGACGCGGCGTATCAGTCGACTCGATAAAAGCCATTGCTGAAGGCCGTGTATGGGACGGTCTGACAGCGTCACGCATAGGGCTTGTGGACAGGCTCGGCGGTCTTGACATGGCATTGGCCGACATGGCAGCCGAACTTGATGCTGCTGACAACTACAAGATCAAGGAGTATCCCGATCTGAAATTCAAATGGTGGGAAGAGGTGCTCAACATGAGCAGCAACATGAAGGCATCGGTGGTGGAAACTGAACTCGGACAATATGCCCCTCTCTACCGTATGGCCCGCGAATGCGGCCACCTCTCGGCTCTGCAATGCCGGATGGAATATATAACAATCCACTGACGCAACCTGCACTCATCCCTTTAAAACCTAAAGACTATTTGCTGATCATGGCCAGAAGAAAAGGACTTATACCGTTTCTGATTCTCTACCCCCTTTCGCTCCTGTACGGGCTGGGGGTGGCCGTGCGCAACATGATGTTTGACAAAGGGATTCTCAAACAGCGCAAGTTCAACATTCCTGTAATCGCCGTAGGTAATCTCACGGTGGGAGGTGCCGGCAAGACACCTCACTCCGAGCACATAATCGAGATACTCAAGGGGGAGTACCGGATCGGGCTACTCAGTCGTGGCTACAAGCGCAATACCAAGGGTTTTGTGCTTGCAGGAGCCAATTCTCGTCCCCAGGACATAGGCGACGAACCATATCAGATGTATCGAAAATTCAGCCATGACGGCGTGATGGTGGCTGTGTGCGAGAGCCGTGTGAAGGGCATCGAAACCATGCTTGAACTAAATCCTACGCTCAATCTGATAGTGCTTGACGATGCTTTTCAGCACCGATACGTGAAACCTACTGTATCCGTAGTGCTGACAGAGCACAGCAGACCGGTGTATAACGACTCACTGCTGCCTTACGGACGACTGCGTGAACCGGCTCGCGCGTTGGATCGTGCTGACGTAGTGGTTATGACCAAGTGTCCCGACGAAATGAAACCGGTTGACTTCCGTATCTTCAAGGAAACATTCAATCTGTTTCCGTTTCAGAAGCTACTGTTCACCCGCTACAAATACCTTTTGCCCAAAGCCTTGTTTCCGGAGAACGTAATTCCCGAATCGACACTTGATATGGGATGTCTGACACGTGAGGACACTCTGCTTGCTGTAACAGGAGTGGCCAATCCACGTCCATTCATCCGCTATCTGCGCTCACATTACAAAGCAAAGGTGAAGATATTGCGCTTTGAGGATCATCATAATTTCACAAATTCCGATATGCAGTCGATACTCCGCAAATACAATAACATGGAGGGACGTCATCGATATGTCGTCACGACTGAAAAGGACGCCGTCAGACTGGCCAACAATCCATATTTCCCGCCGCAACTCAGAGGTTTTGCCTATTACATACCTATCGCGGTAGAACAAATACAGTCGGGCGACCCGCCTCTTGCCAACATACTTAGGCAACTCATACGCAACCAAGGCAGCATAAGATCGTAAAGACTGAACAATGCCATACGCATAAACATTAAATAAACATCAACCGAAATTCAACAATATGATAGAGAAGATCAAGCAGACAGCAGACTATATCAGAAGCAAAGCAGGCAATGTGCCCGAAACCGCAATAATCCTCGGCACCGGCCTTGGAGCGCTCGTGGATCATATCACTGAGAAAAAATATATTCCTTACACGGAGATCCCGAACTTTCCGGTATCGACAGTGGAGGGGCATAGCGGCAATCTGATATTCGGCCGACTCGGCAATCGTCAGGTGATAGCGATGCAGGGTCGATTTCACTACTATGAGGGATATGACATGAAGGAGGTGACATTCCCGGTAAGGGTCATGAAGCAGCTTGGCGTCAAGACTCTGTTTGTGAGCAATGCAGCCGGAGGAATGAACAAGGAATTCCGTGTGGGCGACATCATGATCATCACAGATCATATCAATCTGTTTCCGGAGAATCCTCTTCGCGGAAAGAATTATGAAGAGCTCGGCCCACGTTTCCCGGCCATGACCGAAGCCTACGACAAGCGGTTGGTGGCTGCCGCTGAAGAGATAGCTGCAAAAAAGGGCATACGGGTGATGAAGGGTGTATATGTCGGGACTCAGGGTCCGACCTTCGAAACCCCGGCCGAATACGAGTATTTCCGTATAATCGGCGGAGATGCCGTCGGCATGTCGACCGTGCCTGAAGTCATTGTGGCCAATCATGCCGGCATGAAGGTGTTTGGCGTATCGGTCATAACAGATCTCGGCGGTAAAGACGTGACGGATGTCCCTACCCATGAAGAGGTGCAGAAGGCGGCTGAAGCCGCTCAGCCATATATGATGGAGATCATGCGTGAACTTATAGAGCGGGAGGGCTGACCGGATGGAAACAGAGATCTCAACCATAGGCGAATTCGGACTCATTGACAGGGTTACATCCGGACTGACCGCAGGCAATCCATCGACCGTAAAATCCGTGGGTGATGACGCAGCCGTGCTGTCATATCCTGACACGGATGTTCTTGTGAGTTCGGACATGCTGCTTGAAGGAGTGCACTTTGATCTGACATACGTGCCTCTCAAACACCTCGGCTATAAGGCTGCCGTAGTGAACTTCTCCGACATATACGCGATGAACGGCACTCCGAGGCAGATCACCGTCAGCCTCGGGATCTCCAAGCGCTTCACCGTAGAGCATATAGACGAACTATATTCAGGCATCAGGCTTGCATGTGAGATATATGGAGTGGATCTTGTAGGAGGAGACACCACGTCGTCACGCTCGGGGCTGGTAATAAGTATCACCTGTATCGGTGATGTGGCCAAAGGGGAGGCTGTGGGACGCGACGGCGCGCACGACACGGATCTCATCTGCGTTTCCGGCGATCTTGGAGCCGCATATATGGGACTTCAGCTTCTGGAGCGTGAAAAAACCGCATCGGCAGGGATGAAGGATTTCGTTCCGCGCTTTGAAGGGAAAGAATATCTGGTAGAGCGGCAGCTGAAGCCTGAAGCCCGCAAAGATATTGTAGCACGGCTTGCCGAGGCCGGCATCAGGCCGACATCTATGATAGATGTAAGCGACGGATTGTCGTCGGAGCTTCTGCATATATGTCATGCCTCCAAGACGGGATGCAGAGTGTATGAAGACCGTATTCCGATCGACTATCAGACAGCTGTGATGGCTGAGGAGCTTAACATGAATCTTGTCACAGCGGCTCTAAACGGCGGAGAGGACTATGAGCTACTGTTCACGGTGCCGCTCCACTGTCACGAGCAGATCAAAAAGATCGACGGAGTCAAAGTCATAGGACATATAACTTCTGAAAATCTGGGGTGCGCGCTCGTGACCCGCGACGGCACAGAGATGCCCCTTCGCGCCCAAGGCTTCAATCATCTCAACCAGTAAGCAGCAGTCCGGCCTGTTGATAAAAAATTTGATAAAAAATTGACGTCCGACATCGATATTTCATCTATAATATTGGGTGCGGGCGGCAATTATTTTCTAACTTTGCAGCGCGAATTAACGAAAAAGTACATTTACAGTCATGATAAATCGTGTTTTGATCAGAATCAAAGTGGTGCAGATGCTTTATTCCTATCTGCTCACCAAAAGCGAGTTTAAGATTGAGCCGGCACCTGAATCGGCTACAAGGGACAAGAGATTTGCCTACACGGTTTATATAGACACACTGCTGATGATACTTCGTCTGTCGGGTCACAACGCTGGACTTCGCCAGCTTTCGCCTCTGGCAGGACACACTATCCATCCGGCACTTTCATCCAGCAAACTTGTGCGCGCTCTCCGCGATGACGACCAGATAAAAGGGATCATAGTGAGAAAAAGCGAACAGACCGATGAAATGTCGGATGCCATATCTCCGATATATTTTTCTCTGACCGAATCCTCGGCCTACAAGAACTACATTAAGTCGAAAAACCATGAGATGGCCGGCGATGTGAAATTCTGGGCCGCAGTGCTGCCTACTGTAGTGCTGAAAAACGAGAAATTTGTAGAATGCGCCCGTAGGAATCCAGATTTCAGCATATCCGGTCTTGAAAAGGGTGTGGATATGGCTGTTGCCACTCTTGAAAGTTTCAGCGACAACCGCTATATGCTCCGCGATGCGTCGCGCTCGCTGACCGCCTCGCTCGACAAGGCATATGAACTTTATCATGCTCTGCTTCTGCTTCCGGCCGAGATAACCGCTCTCAGAGATGTGCGCATCGAGGCCGCACGCCATAAGTTTCTGGCTACGGCCGAAGATCTGAATCCCAACACAAGGATGATCGAGAATCCAATCCCCGCAAAGATAGCAGAGTGCAATGACATGACCGAATATCTGAAGGCGAATCCTTTCAGCTGGGACAATGATCTTGACATGATACAGCGTCTTCTTGATCGTATTATGGAATCTAAGATCTATCAAGACTACATGGAAGCTCCGTCGACCGACTATCAGACCGACTGCGAGTTCTGGCGCTCGATCATGAAGAATGTGATCCTTCCGTCGGATGATCTGGCAGAGGCGCTTGAGTCAAGATCGGTGTATTGGAACGATGATATTGAGATTATGGGAACTTTCGTACTCAAGACTCTCAAACGGATCGCTTCATCGCCCGAAGCCCCTGTCAGCCTTCTGCCAAAATACAAGGATGACGAGGATGCGCGTTTCGGTTCGGAACTGTTCATGAACGCAGTGAGCAACTTTGACGAATACCGCTCGCTGGTGGAAAAGTTCATCAACTCCACCTCATGGGATCCCGAACGACTGGCATTTATGGATTTGGTGGTGATGGTGACGGCCATCGCTGAACTGCTCAGCTATCCGCTGATACCCATACCTGTGACTCTGAATGAGTATATCGAAATCGCCAACTCCTACAGCACTTCACGCAGCGGACAGTTTGTCAACGGCATACTCTACTCTGTGATAAATCATCTGCGCGAAGAGGGCAGACTGAACAAGAACTGACAGAATCAGCCGAACAATTCCCGTAAGTAAGTGTTCAAACACTCTATAGGACTACCTCTTAAATGACAGAGCCGTGGAATATTGTCAGATTCGAACGCTTACTTAAAAAATAATTTGTATATTTGCATAGTTCTACAAACTTAACTACATACAGCAATGATTTTTAATCTCCTGACACTTCAGGCTGACGGCGGACAAGGCGCCGGTGCAATGAATCTCATCATGATCGTTCTTCTGATTGCGATATTCTACTTTTTCATGATACGTCCGCAGCAGAAGAAACAGAAAGAAATCAGAAAATTCCGTGATTCGATCAGCGAGGGCGACCGCGTGGTGACTGCCGGAGGCATATACGGCAAAATCCGCTCGATCAACGACAATATCGTAAGTCTTCAGATCGCAAAGGATGTTGTGATCCGTGTCGACAAAGGATCAGTATATCCTTCGGCCGCCGATGCCTCTCAGGACCAGAACAAGGTCGACGAAGCGTCAAAGTAATCCGCCACAATCCTGAAACCGTGACATCTCACGGAAACCGATAACAGAATGGTCGACTATCGACGCATTATTGATAAGGCTAAAGGAGCCGTTCACTCCTCAAAAGGGCGTGATCTGCTCCTTTATCTTATGTTTGTATGCGTAGCTTTTGTTTTCTGGTTTTTTCTGTCGCTTGACTCGGAACAGCAACGCGACTATGATGTCCCGGTAGAGATAGAGAATGTGCCTGACAGCATCACCATGCTCGGGCGTGTGCCATCGAGCCTAAATGTATCGGTACAGGGCAAGGGTTATCAGTTGATCCGGTTCATGTGGGGCAAGATGCCTTTGATGCGGATCAGGTTTTTTGACAATGTGACTGAAGAGAATGTGTTCGCCTTGCCAAGACCAAAGCTCGAAAGCCGTCTTCGCGAATATTTCGGACAAGGCGTGCAGATACAGTCGATGCGCCCCGACTCGCTGAGGATCCGCTATACGACTGTGCCGGGAGTAATGGTCAAACTTGACATCAATTCAGACATACATACAGATCTACAATACGTGTTAAGCGGGCCGATTACGGCCAATGTAGATTCTGTCAGGGTATTCGCTCCGAACGGTCTTCCGTCATCAGTCACAGAGGTTATAACCGAGCCATTGATACGGTCGGGTCTTCGGGATACATCACGGTTTGAAGTGGCAGTTATGCCTATGGACGGCATGCGTATAATTCCCGACCGTGTGATTGTGACAGTACCGGTAGAGCCTCTGATCGTCAAGAAAAAGAAGGTAAGGATCGATGTGACCGGATTACCCGATGGTGTGGGACTTATCACTTTTCCGTCAGTAGCCGAAGTGTCGTATCTCGTACCTATGAGTTTTTATAACGATGATTATCCGGTAAGTGCGTATGTTGATTTCCATACGATCGACAACCGTCGACAAAGAGCCAAACTCAACCTCACTCCGATGCCCGAACTATATCATAATGTAATAGTCGAGCCTGACAGCGTTGAATATATCATCGAGAAGCACGCAAGACAATGACGCTTATAGCTATATCCGGAGGAATCGGCAGCGGTAAGAGCATTGTGTCACGTGCGCTTGCCGTGATGGGGTATGATGTGTATGACTGCGACAGCCATGCCCGTGAGATCATGGACTGCGACAGGGCGCTGCAGCGACGCATAGCAACGGATATATGTTCGGATGCAGTGGTAAACGGACATATCGACCGCAGGCGGCTGGCAGAAAAGGTGTTTAACGACAATGCTGCTCTGCATCGCCTGAACAGTATGGTACATCAGGCCGTCAAGGATGATATTGCCGAATGGGCATCCGTGCGCGATGGTTCGCCGTCGTTTATTGAAACGGCGATTCTGTATCAGAGCGGCATAGACCTGATGACCGATGAAGTGTGGGAAGTCAGTGCACCAACTCAGCTGCGACTTCAAAGGGCGGTGGACAGAGGCATGAATGAAGATGATGCACGTTTGCGCATGGCTGTCCAGGATGAATATCAAGCTGCCAGGCAGCACCAAAATGTAAAGACAATAGTCAACGACGGTGTGACGGCAGTCATACCTCAGTTACTTGCATTACTCGACAGAGAATAATTTCAGCGGTATGGGTTTTCGATCGTATCGGTCACAATTTGATCGAGAAACTGTCGGCATCCATCCAGGGCGAAAAACGCTTGCGGTCGGCATCAAGCTGCGCGCCATTGAAAGTCGCATATACAATGCCGTCGTCGCGTCGGTCGGCGATATCGTCGCCCCAATGATTGAAAACGAAGGAATCTCCGGCGGGATAGTCGCCAAACCGGTCGCGTCCTTCACGGTTGCACCCGACTACGAACGACTGGTTTTCGATCGCACGGGCAATAAGCATCTGCCTCCATGCATAGACTCTTGAATGCGCCCAGTTGGCCGGGACTATGAGAGCGTCGTATTCGTTGGCGACGTTGCGGTTCCATACCGGGAACCGTATATCATAGCATATAGCCATCTTAAGTTTCCATCCGCAGTAACTGATCACCGGCGACAGGCTATCGCCGGCTCTAAGCAGATTGTGTTCTCCCCCCATCCTGAAGAGATGGCGTTTGTCGTAGAACACTGTATTGCCGTCAGGATCGGTCATGAATCCGCGATTGTATATGCGATCTTTTTCGTCGACAGCAGTAAATCCGCCCCAAATGGCCATATTATAGTCTTTAGCCCATCCTTCCACTGCCTGCATCGTAGGGCCATTGTCGGGCTCGGCATTCAGGCGCAGTTGCTCCCTGATATTAGAGTAGCCGGTATTGAACATTTCAGGCAGTACCAGCAGATCTGTATCCGGGTCGATCGATGAGATGCGACGGCTGACGGCCTCAATATTGGCCTTAGCGTCGTTCTCGATTATATCGTGTGGCATAACGGCCACTTTGAGATTGCTTTCAGGCATCGTTGTCGGTGCAGAATTTGTCTTTGTATAATCCGGTAAACCGGCTGTAGTAGCGCTTGATTTCACGCATATCAGCCTCAATATCGCCTGTCGGATGGAATGTATCGGTGATATACATGTGACGGGTAGGATAGTCGATCGCTCCAAGCAGTATAGGTATGCGCGCTTCCATAGCGATACGAAGGAAACCGCTATGCCATTGGGCGGTGCGGCTTCTGGTCCCTTCAGGCGTAATGGCTATCGTCAGCCGGTGGGAATGGTTGAAGCGCTCCACGATCGCACTGACCAGCGATGTCTTCTCTTTTTTATTTCGTCGCGGCACAGGTATGCCTCCTATGGCCCGCAGAACAATGCCAAGAGGGAAGAAGAACCATGATTCCTTCATCAGAAAGCCGGCTTTGCGCCCGGCAGCAGCATATGCAAACTTACACAGCACGAAATCCCAATTGGATGTGTGGGGAGCCACACATACAATGCTTTTGGGATAATCAGGCTGTGTAATGTCAACTTTCCAACCGGCCAATTTAAGGATAAGGCCGCTCAGACTCATTGCGCTTCAGATACTTTTTCCGACTTGTTTCTGGAGGGAAGAGCCGAGTTCATTTCCTTGACGATGCGGAGCAGCTGTTCGTTGAATTCACTGCGAAGCTTTTTGAATGCGGCAGTGTTGTAGGCTGTGCGCGCTTTGCGATATGCTCCGGCATTTTCAAATTCAGAGCGTGATCTGTCGAAACTGAAAGTAGTCCGTGCAAGTGACTCTGTCTGAAGTTTCGCCAGACCGCATATCACTTCGCTCAGCTTGTCGCAGTCAACTCCCGGGATTATCTCGCATGCCATAGCACACTCTGCGGCGCAGTCGCCACAGATATAACGGATCTGTTTTTTCAGTGTTCTTTTGTTTGCCATAATTGGTAGGTGTATTTGTCAGTCAACAAAAATAACAAATATATTGTTAGGACGCCTTAAGACTGCACACTTTTCTTATGTTTGCGCAAACCGGCGATGATTCCGGCCAGTCCGCCAGCCGGAATGACTCCAAGCGATCCGCAGGTCACAGCCGTTTCGTCGAACCGGTCGACATTATCTCCTTTCTCCCATGGGACATACAGACTGACCGGTACAGGATCCGATGTGTGACGCCGGTGTCGCCATGAAGTAGCGTGGTCGGGCAACAGCGCAAACACTGTGTCGCCACCATCGGACACTCGCTGCCATAACGGAGCCAGCAAGCGAGAATCGATCGCCTCAAGAAATGACCGTTTCAGACGGAACGAGCCGGTATGCGAAGCCGTATCGGCACCTTCGATGTGAACCATTACAAAGTCATAGCCGTCGGAATCAAGCGCGCCGACAGCTACCGCAGCTTTAGCTTCAAGCGATGTGGAGCAGTCGCCTGTGGCCCCCGGAACGTCCAGACAATCCATGCCGAGAGCCTTCCCTATGCCCTTGACCAAGGGGGTGGCAGCTATGAGAGCTGCTCTATACGGAAGCGGCGGGAGAGAAAGTGGATGTCCGGCCGACCACAGCCACATCCAATCAGGCAGGCCGAAAACAGGCCGTAACGCCGTCCCTGATATATATGCATCGTAAGGCGACACGATTCCATCTATTTCGGGTGACGTCCCGGATGTAACAACAATACCGCTCAGACCTCCGATATGTCGGGCATCTACAATCGGACTATAATTTACCGCTGATTTGATCAAACGACAGGCTTCCGAGGCCGTGATATCCTCAGGCATCGGATCTACAACTCTGCCTGACGGCATGGCACGCACCACATTACACCGCCATACGGTGTCATCAGGAGAGACCTCCATTCCAAGCCCAAGAGCCTCCAGCCATCCGCGGCCTGATATCGGCCGGTCGTTGCCATAGCCGAGAATCGACATGATTGCCGTTTCACTCCCCGGGGCATTGCCATCGGGCGATGTAGTCAGACGCCCGGTGGCCGAACGACATGCTATCGTATCGGCCACCGGCATATCGGCTGCCTGAAGAGGGGTAAGACCTTCGGTCGACGCATCGGCTACATCAGCCGCTCCATCTATGATCACCAGAAGTGTTTTCATGTGTGGAGCAGTGAAGTGGATCAGCGTATGTTGGCGATGCTTATGATATCGGCAAAGACTCCTGCGGCTGTCACATCGGAGCCGGCGCCATATCCTTTGATCACCATCGGATAGTCGTGATAGCGTTCGGTGGTGAGCAGTATTACGTTGTTGCTTCCCTCAAGGTTGTAGAACGGATGATCCGATCCTACCATCTCAAGTCCGACAGATGCCGACCCGTTGTCGAGGCGTGCCACAAATCTGAAACGCTTACCCTCCCGGGTGGCCTTGCCGCGGCGGCTTTCAAAATCGTCGTCGAGCTGCTTGACCGCTTCAAGGAAATCCTCAACCGAGCCGTCGAACATCGCGGGAGGAAGCAGGGGAGTCGATATGACATCATGCAGACTGACCTGATATCCGCTTTCACGCGCGAGAATCACAAGTTTGCGCATCACATCGGTGCCGCTGAGATCCACACGCGGATCCGGTTCGCTATAGCCTTCGGCCATGGCACGCCTGATGGCTTCGGAAAACGGCACTGTGTCGGATATGGTGTTGAATATGAAGTTGAGGGTGCCCGACAGCACTGCTTCTATCCGTATGATCTTGTCGCCTGAATTAATCAGCGAATTGATAGTGTTGATGATCGGAAGACCGGCTCCGACATTGGTTTCAAAAAGATACTTCACATCGCGCCGGCGGGCTATGGCCTTAAGTTCGCGATAGCCGTCGAAGCATCCTGAGGCCGCGATCTTGTTGGCTGCAACCACATTGACGTTATGACTTAACATATCGGGATATAGCGCGGCGATCTGTGGACTTGAAGTGCAGTCGACAAACACGGAGTTGAATATATTCATTCCGATGACTTCGTCGCGGATCAGTTCGGGCGACGACTGAAGCCCTTCGGCTGCAAGGCGATCCAGACAGGTGTCGAGATTCATGCCTTCGCGGTCGAAATATACTTTAGTGGAATTGGCGATGCCCACTACCTTTAGCTTCAGAGCCTTTTCGCGGAGAAGTTTCTCCTGCTGCAGGGCAAGCTGCTGAAGCAGGTGACGCCCAATGTTGCCAATTCCGATTATGAAGAGATTGAGTACTTGGGTGTCAGAGAGAAAAAAACTGTCGTGGATGACGTTGAGCGCCTTTTTCTGATCTTTGATTTTGATTACAAACGATATGTTGGTTTCGGAAGCACCCTGAGCGCAGGAGATCACATTTATACCGTTCCTGCCGAGAGTGTTGAACAGACGTCCGGCTACGCCGGCGGCATTACGCATATTTTCGCCGACGATAGCCACTGTGGCAAGATTGTGCTCCGAATGTATGGGGTTTAGTTCACCCGAGGCGAGTTCGGCCGCGTATTCTTTTTCGAGTGCTTCCACGGCACGCGCGGCATCTTCGTTCTTTACGGCAAACGATGTCGTATTCTCACTGGAAGCCTGCGATACCATGAACACGCTGACTCCCTCACGGGCAAGAGCATTGAATATGCGTGCGTTTATACCCACAATTCCAACCATTCCGAGACCCGACACGGTAATCAGGCAGGTGTCGCTTATAGATGATATTCCCTTGATGGCCTTGCCGTCGGAATTTCCTTCGGAGGCATCGCTGCTCGACGATATAAGCGTTCCCTTCGCGTCGGGATTAAAGGTGTTTTTGAGCAGAATCGGTATGTTTTTATGAAATACCGGATATATTGTCGGGGGATAAATCACTTTGGCTCCAAAGTTGCACAACTCCATGGCCTCGACAAATGTCAGATGATCTATGACATAGGTGTTGCTGATGATTCTCGGATCAGCTGTCATGAATCCGTCAACATCGGTCCATATCTCAAGCAAGTCGGCATCAAGAGCCGCTGCTATTATCGCGGCTGTATAGTCGCTGCCTCCACGTCCGAGATTGGTGACGTCGCCTGTCGCGGAATCGGATGAAATGAACCCCGGCACTACAGCCACCTCATAGTCTTTCGCTCCGAGCGTCTGCATTACAAGCGGGAGTGTGGCGTCGTTGTCGAGCACATGTTTGCCGAACTGGTCGACGGTCTTGATGATCTGTCGGGAATCAAAAAGTCTGGCGCCTTTGATTATACGGCTTATAATCAGACTTGAAAGCCGTTCGCCATAGCTGACGATCGTATCAAGCGAACGCGATGACAGATCGTTCAGCAGACTTACGCCTTTGAATATGTTGCCAAGTTCGTCGAGCATCCGGTCGACATCATTGAATGTCTGCGATCTGAGGTGATCCGGAACCATGCCTTCGATCACATCGTGATGTCGCTTTATGATTTTGGCGTAAGTTTCAAGATATGTATCCTCTTCGCCGGCAGCGGCGGCCTTTGCGGTAGAGATGAGCATGTCGGTGACGCCTCCGAGCGCCGAAACCACTATTATGACCGGTTTGCGACGCCCCTCGACAATCTTCTTGACCGAAGTCAGGCTCTCTACAGTTCCGACGGACGTGCCGCCAAACTTCAGAACTTTCATTTTATAAAAGTTTATTCAAAACTATGTGTGAATATTATAACATCTATTGTGTGCAAAGGTAATCAATTTCCTCTGATTTCATTGGGCATTTACGTATAATATGTGTAATTTTGCAGCAATTACATCACGACTATCGATTGACCTGAGTATGGGCATAAGCATAAAACTGAACGACTTGCGCAAGTCAAAGACCGATGCCAGAGAAGTAGACTTCTCCATGGCCGACGAGTTTATATCGGACAAGCCCGAAGAGCCGAAAAAAAACGACGACGGCAAGATTGTGCTCCGGACGGAAAATCTGGTCAAGAAATACCGTCAGCGCACTGTTGTCAACCATGTGTCGATCAATGTCACACAGGGTGAGATAGTAGGGCTGCTCGGCCCGAACGGTGCAGGCAAGACCACGACTTTCTATATGACCGTGGGACTGATAACGCCTAATGAAGGCGAGATTTATCTCAACGATCTCAATATAACCAAATACCCGGTATATAAACGGGCGCAGAACGGTATAGGCTATCTTGCCCAGGAGCCTTCGGTGTTCCGCAAACTCAGCGTGGAAAACAATATCAAGGCCGTGCTGGAAATGACCGATACCACTCCAGAATATCAACGCGACAAACTCGAGAGCCTGATATCGGAATTCCGTCTGGAGAAAGTCAGGAAGAATCTTGGCGACCAGCTTTCGGGAGGCGAACGCCGTCGCACGGAGATAGCGCGATGTCTGGCCATCAATCCTAAATTCATCATGCTCGACGAGCCTTTCGCCGGAGTGGACCCCATAGCGGTGGAGGACATCCAGTATATCGTCTACAAACTCAAGGAGAAGAACATAGGCATCCTCATCACTGACCACAACGCACCTGAAACGCTGAGTATAACCGACAGAGCCTATCTGCTTTTCGAGGGCAAGATACTCTTTCAGGGAACATCGGAGGAACTCGCGGCAAATCCCGTCGTCAGGGAAAAATATCTCGGGCGCGGATTCATATTCAATCGCAAGAAGTTCGACTGATCACGGATGTTTCCCTTATGGTCGGTTACATGCCACAGACTTATACCATCACGAGCACGCAACCATGCAACGACCGTCAGGGTATCATTTCATTCTTCCGATCCTATAGAACATATACATTATACCCACTGTGGCCATGAGGCTGATGACCGCAATGGCCATAGAAAGGGGAGTGGCATCAGTGGCCATCTGATTGATATCGGCTCCGCCTGAGTCGGCTACAGACTGGGCTATGACGACCAGACTGTTGTTTGTGGCATGTGCTATCACAGCGATCCACAGCGATCCGCTCCACACAGCCATATATCCGAACATCGCTCCAAGAAGCATCCGCGGAACGAAGCCGTAGAACTGCATGTGAACCGCGCTGAATATAAAAGCTGTCAGCCATATGGCCACATGGATGTTCATGCCGGCTGTAGACAGAAGCCGCTGCAGAGCGCCACGAAAAAAAAGTTCCTCGCTGAATCCGGCAAGCAGACCTATGATCAATATCGACATGATTATACTGCCTATAGTGTCAGTCCCCATCAGTTGTCGTGTCATGGCAGCAGCATTGGCCTCGGCGTTTTTCATAAATTCCTCCAGAGCCGACATTGATTCAGGGAACCGGATTGATTCGTTCCAAGCCACTATGACATTCATAAACGGAATCATGACAATTATGGCAAGCACCGTGAGCAATATTCCGAATGCGGTAGGGCGCGAGTCAATCATCAGCAATCGAGCCGGATACCTTGTGACGATGACGGCCGTAGCAATTGTCGGAACTACAAACATGAGCAGATCCTGCAGAATGGCAGCTATCCGGAGATGCGGAGTGGTCGGAGTGCGAAGCACTATCGCGATCACCACGCTGGTCATCACCAGGCAAACAGCCGAGACACAGATAAAAAACAAAAGTCTACGGCCTTCGTCGACATTGAATGACAATGTGCCATGATCATTTGATGTAGAAATCCGAAGTAAGTCTGACATATTCTTCTGTGTATTGATTGGAGTTTGTTCTGATATTCAATTGTTCACATTCGACAGGAGAGGTGGTGTCGGCGTCATGCGCCAGTTCCCACAATATCCGGCGACCTTTGCGTTTAGGATTGGTGTGAACCACACACCGTCGCACGACAGCCATACGGTGGAGCGACGACAGCCATTCGATCTCGTCGGATGCCTCGAAGGGTGTGACCATGGCCAGCCGCCCTCCACGACGCAACAACGCCGGAGCTGACGATATAATCCATTGGAAATTCATACTACCCTGATGGCGTGCCATGGCCCGAGCTTTATCGGGCGACACCAAAGGGCTGTCGAAATATGGCGGATTGGTGATCACAAGATCTACTTTGTCGAAACTGTATGAGGTCGCGTCGCCGACAACAATATCGATATTCCCTGCCCATGGCGACAAAGCGGCATTGCCCATCGCCTCTACGGCAGCCATGGCATCAATCTCCATGGCTGTGACATGAGCCACGCCGCGCTGACAAAGCATGAGTGACAGAATCCCGCATCCGGCTCCAAGATCAATGGCCGAAGCGACACCTTCGACCGACACCCATGCTCCAAGCAGGACGCTGTCGGTGCTGACTTTCATGGCGCATTCGCGGTTGCATACCGCGAACCGCTTGAATCGGAAAACGGTTTCTCTATCGGGATTTCTGCTCATTGTCATGCAAAATTAAACAAATCCCAAAACAAATGACTAACTTTACACTCTAAAATTAGGAAAATGGATATCAAGTCTGCAAAATTCGAGATAAGCAACAGCGATTATCGCAAATGCCCCGACAGCGACATGCATGAGTATGCGTTCATCGGACGTTCAAATGTAGGAAAATCATCCTTGATCAACATGCTTACCGGACGCAAGAGTCTTGCCATGACATCGTCGACTCCGGGCAAGACTATGCTTATAAATCATTTCAGAATCAACGACAGCTGGTATATAGTCGACTTGCCGGGCTACGGCTACGCCCAGCGAGGCAAGGAGAGCAGGGCGCAGCTTCAGCGAATGATACAGGGGTATATCCTCAACCGCACGCAGATGACCAATCTGTTTCTGCTGATAGATTCGCGCCATTCGCCACAGAAAATCGACATGGAGTTCATGGAATGGCTGGCCGAGAACGAAGTGCCATTCAGCATAGTGTTCACCAAAACCGATAAGCTCAGCAAGGAAAATGCACGCAAAAACGTGGAGAGCTACTGCAACAAACTACTCGAAACATGGGAGAGCCTGCCTCCTGTATTTGTCACCTCAAGCACACAAGGAAGTGGCAAAGAGGAGTTGCTGGCATATATCGACGAGATGAACCGGCTTCCGACTGAGTAAACCAAACGCACCGTGATGTTGTTGATAGATTGTAACACACAACTACAAAACATCAGCAATCATGAAAGAAAACGGAAAAAAGTGCGGATGCAGCTGTAACGGCAAAGCCCACGCCAACGATCAGGAAGCAAAACAATATCCCGGAGTGGCCACAGATCTCGGTCTGAACGACAAGGTCAACAAGGAACTCGTCAAAGAAGCTACCAAGGAATTAAACAACAACCATAGAGGCAATAACTGATCCTGTTTCCGACAGCTGTCGTAGAAGTCACCTTAATCAGGTCTTGTCGGCTACCAATAAAAATTATTGCAACCGACAAAATGACCGGCATCTGTCATATCAGAGAACGATCAGAGCACAAACGGATATTTCACGGCTCTTTACTCAATCCAGAATACATCTTCATGGGTAGCCTGTGCAAAAGCCGTAAGATATCTGTGCGAGATATCGAACGCGTTGAACTGTTCCAGCCTACAATGGGTGCGATACGAATATTTGCCTCCGGCGGATTCATGGGCTATTGGGGAGTATTCAGAGAAAGTGACATCGGCCGTTATTATGTTTTTTTGGCAAGGCTTCGGATTGCTTTCTTGTCAAAATGAAGATCGGCGACAAGTATGTCCTTGGATGTGACAATCCTCAGAAGATAGTTGATTACATTGAGTCTCAGAAAAGTATCATGGAAGTGACTCGATAATATCCTCTTATTTCAAAACTCAATGTATGCACGCATTGGGTGCACAGGGCATATTCCTTTACAGGACAACCTCGTAGAATACAGCAGAGAGAATTTTCGCAAAAAAAATCACAAAACTATTGCCAGTATCAAAAAATAGTTCTACCTTTGCACCGTCGAAACCCGAAAAGGCCAAGACAACATAATGGTGAGCATAGTTCAGTTGGTTAGAACGTCGGATTGTGGTTCCGAAGGTCGTGGGTTCGAATCCCACTGTTCACCCCAAAATGACATGACGGATTCCTGATGAGGAGTCCGTCTGTTTTTTTGCATTCACTTTCTCGCAGCTTGTGTCATTGCGTGTTTTTGATTGACCGGTTTGTCACATTCAGTTTTTTTATGTTACTTTGTAAACAAAAATCCATGAAATTTCGTAGTGTTTTATCCCTTGTCGCATTATGCATGATCTCATTGTCAGCCAAGAGTATGAGTCCCGTAGACTCACTGGCCATGAGGGTTACCGAAGGTACTTCGGCCGGACGCATCATATTCAATGAAATTCCGTCGGCCGGACCCGAGTTTTTTGAAATCAGTGCCGATTCCGGAAGAGTTGTAATTGACGGAAACAGCAAAGTGGCTCTTGCCACGGGACTTAACTGGTATCTTAAATATGTGGCCGGAATACATATTTCCTGGAACAATCTGACCCAACCTTTGCCTGACAAGCTTCCGTTGCCTAAAGAAACAATACGCAAAAAGGCCTCTGTAGCCGACAGGTATTATCTCAACTACTGCACCTTTTCATACTCCATGCCCTTTTGGGACGAAGAGCGGTGGATGAAAGAGATTGACTGGATGGCACTACACGGCATCAATATGCCGCTTATGATGACCGGCATCGAAACCGTATGGCGCAACCTCTTGAAAAAGCTCGGATACGACGACGAAGAGATAGGCCGGTTTATCAGTGGCCCGGCATTTCTAGCATGGTGGCAGATGAACAATCTTGAGGGATGGGGCGGTCCGCTGCCAGACCAATGGTATGACCGCCAGAGCGCGCTTCAGCATAAAATAGTGGCACGGATGCGTTCGCTCGGCATAGAGCCGGTATATCCGGGATATGCCGGAATGGTGCCTCACGACATAAACAGCAAACTGGGATATAAAGTGGCCGATCCCGGGAAGTGGTGCGGCTTTGTCCGTCCGGCTTTCCTCTCGCCTGACACGGAGGAGTTTTCGTATCTTGCCGACCTGTATTATCAGGAACTCGACAGCCTTTACGGCAAGGCAAAATATTATTCGATGGATCCGTTTCATGAGGGAGGTAATACATCCGGCGTAGATCTGCCCCTCGCCGGCCGCCGGATAGCCGAAGCGATGAAACGCACAAATCCTGAATCATCATGGGTCATACAGAGCTGGGGCGGCAACCCGATGCTGGCCATGATCGACACTGTGAAGGCAGGCGATATGAAAGTGCTCGACCTTTATAGTGACAAAGACGCCAAATGGCGTCGCAAAGGCATATATGCCGACCATGAATGGATCTACTGTATGCTTCTTAACTTCGGAGGCAACGTAGGGCTGCACGGACGCATGGACATGTTTGTCGACGGATTTTACGATGCGCAGGAAGCCGATTCGTTGCATCGCCTCACCGGAGTCGGGCTGACCCCGGAAGGTATCGAAAACAACCCTGTGATGTATGAGCTGGCCATGGAACTTCCTTGGCGCAGCGAACGTTTCGACACACGCGAATGGCTCCGATCGTATCTGACGGCACGCTATGGCAGGGAGGTGACTCCCGAAGTAATGGCAGCATGGGATGCCCTGCGCAACACTGTGTATAACGCGCCGATAGAAATGGAAGGACAAGGCACTGTAGAGTCTCTTTTCTGTGCACGACCGTCGTGGAATCCCCGCAGCGCTTCCACATGGGGAAGTTCGGAACTATTTTATTCACCCGACTCCACAGCCAAAGCGGCGGCACTTATGCTCCAGGCGGCTCCTGATTATGTCGGCAACGCCAACTACGCCTTTGATCTCGCCGATATCCGGCGACAGGCCAATGCCGATGAGGGAAACCGTCTTATAAGACTGATGTCCGATCTGCATGACCGCGGTATCACCGACAGTCTGACGATAGTTTCCGACCGTTTCCTCAATCTGATTCTGGAACAGGATTCCACGCTGGCACGACAGCCCGAAATGTGTGTCGACACATGGCTCGACGATGCTGCCTGCCTTGCCGGAGATGACGACAATATCAGAAAGCTTTACCGGCGCAATGCCGCCCAGCTGATCACCGTGTGGGGCGACAGTGTGGCGTCCAATCTACGCGGACTTCACGATTACAGTCACCGCGAATGGAGCGGACTGCTGCGCGAATTGTATTACCAGCGATGGAAAGCTTTTTTTGACTCCGAGCTTCGCGGAGCCCCTAAACCCGACTACTATCTGATGGAAACCGAATGGGTAAGACGACGTGAACAGAATCAATAACATCACAGCATGGACAAATCAACTATATGACCAATGACGACAATCTTATAAAAATTGATGAAATAGCAGAAGGGCATAAGGTCATAGTGATGTGCGGGGTCAGCGGTTCAGGCAAGACGTTTTTGGCAAGGCGATTCGTCGGGAAAGGGTTCTTACGACTGTCGTCGGATGAAATTATCTGGAGTCGATACGGTGACAGATTTCCAGGCCTTGATTCCGAAACACGAAAAACGGCATTTATATGGGCTGCCGATGAAATAGACAGCTCGTTAGCATCCCTTATAAGGAAAGGGGAGCGGGTGGTGGTGGATTCCACGATGTGCAAAACTGTGCGACGATCGGCTATCCGCGCTGTGTGTTCGGAGTGTGGAGTCAAGCCACTGTTCATGTATCTGAAGACTCCACTTGCCACTCTGATCGAAAGACTTGACCGACGTAAAGGTGATGGTTCTGACGATCAGATTGTCAGTCGACAGGAAGTTTATGCATTCCATGCCGGTTTCCAACCGCCCGGCGAAGAGGAGACCGATGTCATCACCCTCGAATCATAATGGATCGTATCATGACTGCTCGTTTGAGTCATATCTGAACCCACCGTTGCGGTCACTGACTTTTTGAAAACAAAACGACTGCATCATAAACGCTTCGGACTGAATATGCCGCGCGTTTATGATGCAGTTGTGTGTGTTATTACTTACGTGTGGTGGTTACAATAGACCTATGTGTCCACGGTCAGAACTCGGAGGAGAAATAAAACCGGATTTTTGGAAAGTCGCTTTGTGCCATCTGCAACACATAGGATGAATCGGCCAGGAAGACATCACGGCCTTCGCGGTCTGTGGCCATAAACTGGTGTTTGCGACGCTTGAATGCCTCAAGCGCTTCCTGATCGTCGCTTGTGATCCAGCAAGCCTTGTAAAGCGAAATCGGTTCCCAACGGCATTGTGCACCGTATTCGTGCAGCAGACGGTATTGTATGACCTCAAACTGAAGTTGTCCGACCGTGCCTATGATCTTGCGTCCGTTGAACTGATTGGTGAACAGCTGGGCCACGCCTTCGTCCATCAGCTGCTGTATGCCTTTGTCGAGCTGCTTGGACTTCATCGGGTCTGTGTTTTCGATATACTTGAACATTTCAGGAGAGAAACTCGGCAATCCCTTGAAATGCAATTCTTCGGAGGTGGTCAGAGTGTCGCCGATCTTAAAGTTGCCGGTGTCGGGGATGCCGACTATGTCGCCGGGGAAAGCTTCGTCGACAATACTCTTTTTCTGCGCCATAAATGCCGTGGGAGCCGCGAATTTAAGCGTCTTTCCCGAACGCACGTGACGGTAGGGCGCGTTGCGCTCGAACTTTCCGGAACATATCTTCACGAATGCAATGCATGAGCGGTGGTTAGGATCCATGTTTGCGTGAATCTTGAACACAAAACCTGAAAAAGTCTCCTCTTCGGGGCTTATCTTGCGCTCTACAGCCTCAACCGGCCGCGGCGACGGAGCGATCTTCACAAAGCAGTCGAGAAGCTCTTTTACGCCAAAAGTATTGAGCGCTGAGCCAAAAAACACAGGCGCTACCTTTCCTGCCAGATACTCTTCCGTTTCAAAGGCCGGATATACTCCTTCGATAAGCTCCAGATCCTCGCGGAGCTTTGCGGCATCAGTTTCGCCTACAGCCTCGTCGATGCGCGGATCATCAATGCTCTCGATCTCGACACGTTCGGTGACCTTCTGCTTGTCGGGCGTAAACAGGTCGAGTGAATGCTCATGAATATTGTAGACTCCCTTGAATTTAGCCCCTATATTGATAGGCCAGCTCAACGGGCGCACGGAGATATGCAGTTCCTGCTCAAGCTCGTCGAGTATATCAAACGGATCGCGTCCCTCGCGGTCGAGCTTGTTGACGAAGATTATCACAGGAGTGTTTCTCATACGGCACACCTCCATCAGCTTACGTGTCTGCTGCTCCACGCCTTTGGCCACGTCAACGACTATGATTACGCTGTCGACCGCAGTCAGTGTACGATATGTGTCCTCGGCAAAATCCTGGTGACCCGGAGTGTCAAGAATATTGATCTTGTAGCCGTCATATTCAAATCCCATAACGGAAGTGGCCACTGAAATGCCACGCTGTTTCTCGATCTCCATCCAGTCGCTGGTAGCGGTTTTCTTAATCTTGTTGGATTTTACCGCTCCGGCAATATGTATGGCGCCTCCGAAGAGTAGCAGCTTTTCGGTGAGTGTGGTCTTACCGGCGTCGGGGTGCGATATGATCGCGAATGTGCGTCGTCGGCTTATTTCGTCGGTCAGTTGTGACATTGGTTTGTGGTTTTTGCTTTTTGGAGTGCAAAGTTACGCAGTTTTTCGTGATTTTACAGTAATTTTGCAGAATAAACATACAGCTATGCAACTGACCAACCAGATGAGGAAGGATGTGGCCGCACTCGACGAGGCACGCACCCGGCGTCAGGCCCGTCTATTCAAAGCCGAGGGCCAGAAATGTGTGAACGACACTCTCGGACATTTCACACTCCACAGTCTGTATGCCACGGCAGCCTGGGCCGAAGCCAATGACGGCCTTGTCAGCCTGGCCGCCGACAGGATGGCTGTGGTGACAAGGCGCGATCTGGAGCGGATGAGTCATCTGTCGACGCCTCCTCAGGTCATAGCCGTTTATGACATGCCGGAGGAATGCATACCCTTGAACATAGGCGTGGACAACCTCGCGCTTGTACTCGACGGCATACAGGATCCGGGCAATATGGGTACGATCATGCGTGTGGCCGACTGGTTTGGAGTCGAGACCGTGGTATGTTCAGCCGACTCGGCTGATCCATATTCTCCCAAAGCGATAATGGCAAGCATGGGATCAATATCAAGGGTAAGGCCAGTCAGAACTGATATAGCAGGACTGCTTCAAAAGACGGAGGCTACAGTATGTGGCACATTTCTTGACGGAACAGACCTCTACCGGAGCGATCTGCCACAGTCAGGGGTGATAGTAATGGGCAGTGAAGGACATGGCATATCCGATTCCGTAGCATCGATGGTGGACATGCGGCTGAAGATTCCAGCATATCCTCCGGAACGCAATGGCGCCGAATCGCTCAACGTCGGCATGGCCACAGCTATAATCATGGCTGAATTCCGCCGCAGACAAATGCAATAAGCAAGTGTTCGAATCAACCTCATATTGTTTCATTAAATCCGAGCACTTGCTTAGAATATTGTCTAAAATTCATATCACTTTGCTTTTGAGAGTCTTTCCAGCGTCTTTTTGTTTGCTCCCCGGTCATGTAGCTACGGCTACACTCCCTCATCACAAACAAAAATCCATCTGACAATCCTTCTCAAAATCCGTATTATATAAATTTAGACAATCTATTAAACTGAAAAAAACAGATCATCAGCAATGGCAAAGACAAAGACCGTGTGGGTGTGCAGTTCGTGCGGAAACGACTTTCCGAAATGGGAAGGACGATGCAGCGCGTGCGGAGCATGGAACACCCTTGTGGAAGAGAAGGTGACTATATCGTCGCAGACACGCGCCAAGAGCGGAATGACATCGCGACAGCGTCCACGCCCACTGCGTGTGTCGGAAATCGAAACATCCGACGCTCCACGCATACGCATGCCGAGCAAGGAACTCAACCGAGTGCTCGGCGGCGGCCTTGTCCCCGGCTCGATGGTGCTTATCGGCGGCGAGCCCGGCATAGGGAAATCCACCCTGGTGCTACAGAACACATTGTCGATACAATCGCGTCGCGTGCTTTACGTTTCGGGCGAGGAGAGCGCGATGCAGATAAAGATGCGTGCCGAACGCCTCGGACGTCAGAGCGACACGGTGTATATCGTGTGCGACACATCGCTTGAAAACATTTTCGAGCATATCGAGAACACAGATCCCGGACTGATCGTCATCGATTCGATACAGACCATAGCTTCCGATGAACTTGAATCTCCGGCCGGAAGCGTAGGCCAGGTAAGAGAGTGCTCGGCACGGTTGCTGCGATATGCCAAAGAGAGCGGTGTGCCGGTGATTGTGATCGGCCACATAACCAAAGAGGGCAATATCGCCGGGCCTAAAGTACTGGAACACATTGTTGATACCGTATTGCAGTTTGAAGGCGACCGACATTATCTGTATAGGTTGCTCCGGTCGATCAAAAACCGATTCGGAAGCACGTCCGAACTCGGTATTTACGAAATGGTGCGTAGCGGTCTGCGGGAGGTCACCAATCCTTCGGAGATACTGTTGTCGCAGACCGACACCAATCTGTCGGGCACCTCGATAGGTGTGACGATGGAGGGTATTCGTCCGCTGATGATCGAGGTGCAGGCTCTTGTGAGCACTGCCGCCTATGGCACACCGCAACGGTCGGTAACCGGCTTTGACGCCAAAAGGATGAATATGTTGCTTGCCGTACTGGAGAAGCGCGTGGGGTTCAAATTGGCCCAGAAGGACGTGTTTCTCAATATAGCCGGAGGCATGAAGGTCAATGATCCGGCTCTTGACATGGCCGTGATCAGCGCCATCCTGTCGAGCAATGTGGACATTGTGGTGCCTCATACCGTGTGTATGGCCGGGGAAGTGGGACTTACCGGCGAGATTCGCCCTGTCACCCGCATAGAACAACGCATACAGGAGGCTGAGAAACTCGGCATGGAGCAAATCATCATACCACGGAGCAATGTCAAGGGTATGGATCTCGGATCGCTGAATATAAAGATCACTGAAGTCAGCAAAGTGGAAGAGGCCTTCCGACTGCTGTTTGCATAAGCGCAAAATATAGATCATGTGGGTGGCTCTGGCTCTTATCTCGGCTACATGTCTGGGATTTTATGACGTGATGAAGAAACTGTCGGTGCGTGGCAATGACGTGCTGACGGTATTGATGCTCAACACCGTTTTCGGCGCCGTGCTGATGTCGCCGATACTTGTCGGCGGTATTGCGACAGGGGAGTGCTCAATATCATCGCCGGCGGCCCATGGCATGATCATAATCAAGTCGTTTATCGTGCTCGGGTCATGGATCCTTGGATATTTCGCCGTGAAACATCTGCCTCTGACCATACAAGGACCTATCAACGCCTCCCGTCCGGTGATGGTGCTTGTCGGCGCAGTGGCTGTGTACGGCGAACAGCTCAATCTCCTGCAGTGGGCCGGCATATCGCTCGGTTTTCTATCACTCTACATGATCTCTCGCATAAGCGCAAGCGAGGGGATCTCGCTACGAAGCAGCCGATGGCTATGGATGGCTGTCGGAGCCGCACTGCTTGGCGCCGTCAGCGCGCTTTACGACAAGTATCTCCTCCGGCATTTCCGACCGCTCGACGTCCAGGCATGGTATTCGTTTTATCAATGCATCATCATGTCGTGCGCCCTGATGGCTGTAAGACGATGGTCGTCGTCATCGCATTCTGTTTTTTCGTGGCGATGGACGATCCCGCTGATATCGATATTTCTGACCGTGGCCGACATAGCTTACTTCTATTCGTTGTCGCTCGATGGTGCGATGATTTCTGTCGTGTCGATGATACGTCGCGGCAGTGTCGTTATCCCATTCATCTACGGAGCTGTAATGCTTCGCGAAAAGAATTTCAAAGCAAAGGCAGCCGACCTATGCATTCTCATGGTCAGCCTCGGACTGCTTGTGCTGGGCTCTACAGTGGCAAAATGACGGCAATTACAGTTTTTTCACCATCATAGCTTGCTTTTGCCCCTGCAAATGAATTATCTTTGCATGGGATAATCTGATCATTATATCATTTGCAGGAATGATCGGGGTATATTCCCACAGCTTACTTACAAATCCAATGTTATCACGTTTTATAATCAGGATATCGTGTCTGGCGGCACTGCTTTCATGCAATATGCCGACACACGCACAGATCAATACCGACCAGGTGATGCAGGTAGGGCGCAACGCGCTTTATTTCGAAGACTATATGCTGTCGATACAGTACTTCAACCAAGTCATTGCCGCCAAGCCTTATCTCGCACAACCATATTTTTTCAGGGCGATAGCCAAATACAATCTCGACGATTTCCGCGGAGCTGTAGCCGATGCATCGACAGCTATCGAACAGAATCCGTTTCTGCTTGACGCCTACGAGCTGCGCGCGGTGGCCAACCAGAATATCGGAAACGTTGAAGACGCGCTGAACGATTATGACGAAGTGCTCGGCACTCTGCCTGAAAACCGTGTGATACTGTTCAACAAGGCTCTCGCATATCAAGAACTGAAGCGGTATGACGAGGCTGCTGCCACATTCGATGCGCTGCTCGCCACGCACAGCGGATTTGATGGCGGATACGTTGGGCGCGCACGCCTGCGTCTGGAGCAGAAGGATACCGTCGGGGCTATCGCCGACGTGGAAAAAGCGCTTGACCTTAACAAACGCTCTGTCAACGCATACCTTATCAGAGCCGACGTGGCCATAAACTCCCACCGCGACTATGCGGCGGCACTCGACGACATGAACGAAGCCATACGTCTGCAACCCAAATTTCCGGGGTTTTACATAAATCGCGCGTTTCTTCGCCACAATCTTGATGATTATTACGGCGCGTTGAGCGACTATGAGTATGCCATACAACTTGACCCGGAAGATTATACCGGTTATTTCAACCGTGCTCTGCTACTGTGTGAAGTTAGAGATTTCGACAAGGCGCTTGCTGATCTCAACAAAGTGCTTGCCCTGAGAGGCACAGACTACCGGGCGTTGTATAACCGCGCTCTCGTGTTGAAGGAAAAACGCGACTTCAAAGGTGCGCTCGCCGACATCAATACCATCATAGCCGCATATCCCAATCTGGCGGCAGGATATTTCCTGCGATCAGAGATACGCCGCGACATGGGTGATTTGAAGGCGAAAGATGATCTTGACCGCTCTCTCGCCCTAGCCCGAGGCAACAAAGCCGGGACTATGGGTCGCAACGACAGCCGAAAGCAAGGAGGCCAGGACAGCAGCAAAACCTCGTCAGACAGCAACAGCACCGAGCCTCAGACTGCCGGTGAGCCGACTCCGTTTGACAAAGATTTCGAAGAGATAATGCGCGGCGCGTCCGAGTCGCCCGACAAGGTGATGGCACGCTTCACATCACTTCTTACGGTCAACGACAATACCAACATAGAGCAGGAGTTCATCAATAAAAGCATTAGAGGCAGGGTGCAGAACCGTAATGTCAGCATCTCATACGAGCCGATATTCACAGCCTCATACTACAATTCACCCACTGAACTGCGCCCCAACCCCGAATACATCAAGGAGGTGGATGAGATCAACCGCACACGCGCACTGAGATTCTTGTTGCAGGTGACCAATTCTGTGCCGAGCCTTGACGACGAAGACCAGATAAAGCGCCATTTCGATTCGGTGAATTATTACAATTCATATCTGTCATCGCATAAGCCTCGTGCGATAGACTATTTCGGACGAGCAATGGACCTGCTGACGCTACGCAATTATGATGGTTCGATAGCCGACTTCAACAGAGCGCTGGAACTTACGCCCGACTTCACCATGGCATACTTCATGAGAGGCATAGCCCGCCTGCAGAAACTCGAATCGGAAGCCGAAGAGAGTGCGAAGACGCAGCCAGGCGACGGACGTATTCATCAGGCGATGCCGACAGTCATTCCGGGCGCATCGATGCAGCAGCGCCGCGCCAATATGGCCGAAGTCATGGCCGACATAGACAAAGTCATAGAGCTTTCGCCTGAAATGCCTGTGGCTTACTACAACAAGGGAGTGATATTGCTTCAGCTGCAGGACTACACTTCGGCACTCAAGGCTCTCAACCGCGCTATAGAACTTAAGCCCGACTTCGGAGAAGCCTACTATAACCGCGGCTATGTATATTATATGCTCGGCGACAGCAGCAAGGGATCGGCTGATGTCAGCAAAGCGGGCGAACTGGGTGTGGTGCCATCATACAATCTTCTGAAACGCATGAATCGGTAACAGTCCAGCCATATCGGCCTCGCCGATAATATTGTGAAATAAACTGATTCCGCCGACAATTCCTCATTGTGAGAAAATTGTCGGCGGAATTAATGCTTTGCAGCCGGACTGTAAGCCGGGTTATGTCGGCCTGACACTTCCCCGAGGGGGCCATCAGGGCCGTTCCGTCATTTATCTACGCCATACGTTGCCGCATGGCTCAAGCAGCCTACCCCCCGGCAATGGACGAGCAATCCTTGAATGCCGGTATACTTGGCCTTGCAACCCATGGGATGTGCGGCGCCTCATGTCGCCATGAAGCCCGGTGGGCTCTTACCCCGCCTTTTCACCCTTACCACGGCCCGAAGGATCGTGGCGGTCGTTTTCTGTCACACTTGCCCCGGCATCGCTGCCGGCTTCCTGTTAGGAAACATGGTGCTCTGTGTTGCCCGGACTTTCCTCATGCCGGCTAATGCCGACCCGCGACGGAACGTCCGGCTGCGTCTGCAAAGTTACGACATTTTTACTATACAGCCAAAAGGCCGCCAAACTCCAGATAGGTGAAAGACACTGTATAATTCTCGCAGGAGCTCCCTTCCAAGTCAGTCAGCAGTCTGACAGACTGACATAAAAAAAGCCCTGTGGCTTAGCAATGTCACAGAGCTATAAGGCTGTCGGGAACAGAATCACATGGATCGCAGCAGCAGATAGGCCTTGGCTTCATCCCACGGCAGATATATGCGCGGATCGTCTTCTATAAGATTGATCGGTTGTTCGTTGAGATCGGCACGGATATATATCACATCTTTCGGTCCGCGGAACACGATAATACGGAAGTTGGCAGCCATAGGCACTATACGAAAGTCGAGCCATTGACGACTGACCTCATCGGGGTTGTCCGAATCAAGATAGCATCCGGGGATTCTCATCAATGCCAGCAAGGGCATGAGGGTTTCGGCATGACCGAATCGCAGCTGCACCGGTGCCACCGTCGAGTCACCTTCTATCAATCGGTCGGTGGTGGTGATGATATCGTCGAGCAATGCTCGGGCTGCTTTGGCAGGCGCGTCGGATATGGCTGAAGCCGAATGCACGAGATGCTGGCTGTAGTTTTTGAACGACCACATGGCATTGAATTCCTCTCGGGTGACATACTGCGATATGTCACAGCGCAGTTCCATGGCTGCAGTGGCTGCAAGGCATGAATATATATCCATGGTGAGGGCTGCCTGATCGTGGATTTCATTGTAGGGATAGCCGCTTCCGAGCATTTTACGGAGCACTGTTCGCGGCACCATCGAGTCGGAAGCCTCATTAAGTGCGAGCCGGAAATTATCGGTAGCAAACAGTTCCTCAAGCTCGCGGTTATCGCTGAAGAAACGGAGCAGGGGATTGTTCTGACGCCCTGACGAAGTGTGGATCTCCACCTTATCGTCAAGACGTGCGATCTGATGGGTCATCTCATACATACTCATGATACAGCGTGGGACGTAGCTGCTGATGGCCTTGATGCGGCCATTGCGCATCAACGACGGAAAATCGCTATACATGCGCATACCTATTCCCATCTGTTCGGCTTTGCCGAGAGTGTCAAGCACACCCCAGCGGCCGGCAGTGCGCTCGATTATCTGCTCAGTGAGCCTCAGCATCCGTCGGCCGCGCGGAGTAATCGTGCGGAGTCTGACAGCGTTTTTAAGTGCCTTTCGGACATTGTCGGCAGCTTTGCCCGACGACATATATCTGGCTCCGTGACGCCCCACATGATTGATCATGATAGGTCGGAGCGAGTCAGGGGTCTGCGTCGTGGAACTGACATTGGGATAAGGCATTGAACTGCCAAGACATTCTCTGAACGTGTAGTCGGTGGTCTGCGCCGCAGTGTGCGGATTGAAAAGCAGCATGAGTGCTGCGAGTGATGAGATGGCTATAATGAATCTTTTCATGAGTTAAAACGTGTTTGGATTCATTAACAACCGACGCCGGTCAAAGGTTCACTCAGGATATGCGGTGTTTTCATGCTTCATGCACAGCAACACTTCTTCAAGAAAGCGTCGAGCCTGCGCTTTGGCATCATCAAGATCCATATACGAATAGTTGCCGCAATCGCGTGGAGAGGCTCCCGGAATTTCCCCTGAATAATCGGCTATGAAGCGAAACGTATCAGTCATCAGCCCTACTATATCCTCAGGCTGCAGATCTCCCGACAGAATGAGGTAATTGCCGGTTCGGCATCCCATCGGCCCCCAGTATATCACACGGTCTTTCCAGTCGGCCCGGTTGCGCAGATATGTTGCGGCAAGGTGTTCGATAGTGTGGAGTGCGGCTCCCGACAACGGCGGCTGTCGGTTGGGCTCAGTCATGCGTATATCGAATGTGGTGAGAGTATCGCCCGACCGGGTGACATCGCGCCGCGAAACGTAGATGCCACGGAGCAGACGCTGGTGGTCGACAGTGAAGCTTGCTATTTTTTCCATTGCTGTGATATTTGTTCTACAAGTGGCATGAGAACGGAGAATGTGCGCATTGGCGCATCAGTCCAGAAGTTTTCATACTGCGAGAGATTATCAGCGGCTCCGGGTGTGTCGCTGACCACTCTGACTGAAACAAACGGCACGCCGCTCAGCCAACAAGTCTGCGCCATGGATGCCGATTCCATATCTACTGCCGCCACATCGGGATAAAGCCCGCGGATTCGCTCGGTTTCTTCGGATGACGCTACAAAAATATCGCCTGAAGCGATAAGTCCATGTATCACTCCGCCGGCAGGATCAAGAGCGGGTATATCGAGCAAGCCGCATGGTGGCTCGAAGAACTGCGGACAGCCAGATGCCTGTCCCGGGACGGTTTCCGGTCCGCACCATACATCGTGATAGGCCACACGGCTGCCGACCACGACATCGAGTATTCCGGCACGTCCGGTGCCTCCGGCCACTCCGGTGTTGATCACCAGATCTGGTGCAAAATCATTAAGCATACACTGCAGAGCAAGAGCGGAATTCACTTTACCTATGCCACTCTGCATAGCAATGATCTCGCATCCGGCCATCTGTCCGTGATAGACGATGAAACGTCCTTTTTCGGATTTAACTATCTCGGAGATATGTGGCAGCAGCAGATCAAGTTCTTTCTGCATTGCCACTACTATCGCTATCTTCATAAATGATAAGTTACTTTTCAAAATCAGTTGAGATTATCAAACTATCAGCACACCAGCAGTTTGTGCTGCGGTATTTCTGACTTTGTCCGGCGTCTGTTATTGCAAGCCTCAACCATGCGCGCCGTATTCAAGTGGACGATATGGAAGCCGGGCAGCGACAGGATGTCATGCCCGGCTCGAATGATGTATTTCTCTATTAACCCCGGAATAGGAATTGTTCTTATTCGTATGGATTGACCTCGTCAAATCCCGAGGCGTCGAATTCGTCGTCGTTGTATTCGTCAGATCCATAGAAACTCTCATCAAGATCAGGATCGGCTGCAGCTGTTTTCTCAGCCTTTTCGTCAATGCGTGCCTCGAATTCATCAAGGTTAACGAACTGTGCGGGGGGATTTCCGAAAGCGAGAGAGCACACCGGATCTTTGAGCGAACGTCCCGGCTGCGTTTTCTTCAGCTCCATGAAGAAACAACGGTCGGTAAGATAATCGAACACGAATATGAGCCGCTGCCCTTCGTCGTCGAGAAAATCCGAGAGTGGCGTTTCTTCCATAAGGTAGACATCGTCGGCCGAGTCGGCACCCATATCCTCCAGAGTTATCTCCTTGCCTTTCTCCCAATTGTCATCACACAGAAAGAACGAATTCATCTGTCCCTTGTCGTAATTGACCGAATCACAGATAGCATTACGCAAGTCAAGAAAAGTGGCATCGGAATCGATGCTGATCTCACGCTTGAAGTTGTCGACTTCGTCGGATACTAACCGGAATGTGAATATCATGGAGTAATGTTGTTTGGTTGTCGCTATTGATATTGAATATTGTGCTGCAAATTTACTATAAAAATCGTGATTTTCGCATTGAGGTGATAAAAAACATATTTTTTACACCACCTTGGGCATCGTATTAAATTTTGTATTAAATTTGCAATTTAACAAATGCGCCAGAACTATGTTGACACAAATCACACCCGATACTCGAGATTTGCCGGCATCAGACTTCGGCCGGCAACTTTTGGAGAGAGCCGGATGTTTCCTACGGCTGTCGGGAAACGTGTCGGCTCCGCAAGACTATCGCAGCCTCCGCGAGGCATATCAACGCGCAGTCGCCTCAGGCACAGACTTTACGGATGAATTCGGCCTCAATGAGATAATCCATAGCCTTGATACAGCCATTTTGCTGTGCGAGGGTTTGAGTCCCGACCGTGTGATGTCGCTCGCCGTGATACTCTCTCCTCTCTATAGCGCCGGTCATCTTACAGAAGATGAAATAGTCAGGCAGTGGGGTAGTGATGTAGCACGACTGCTGCACGGACTTAACAAGGTGTCGGAACTTTACTCGCGCAGAACGGCTGTTGACAATGCCAATTTCGGAAAATTGTTGCTCACTTTTGCCGAGGATATCAGGGTGATAATCATAATGATCGCCGAACGCACGGTGGTGATGCGCTCGATCAATCATCATCCCGACACAGAGAAGGTGATGACAGTGGCGTCGGAGGCCAGATATCTTTATGCGCCGCTCGCACACCGACTCGGACTTTACAAGATGAAGAGCGAGCTTGAGGATATGTCGCTAAAGTACTCCAATCGCGACATATACACACGTATAGCCCGCAAGCTAAATGAAACGAAAGCGAGCCGCGACGCATATATCGACTCGTTCATAGCGCCTGTAAAGGAGGCTCTCGAGCGTCAGGGACTGAAATTTGACATCAAGGGCCGCACAAAGTCCATATCGTCGATATGGAACAAGATACAGAAACAGCACAATGATCTGGAACATATCTACGACCTTTTCGCCATACGTGTGATACTGGATGTGGCTCCGGAGCGTGAGCGCAGCGAGTGCTGGCTTGTTTATTCCATTATCACCGACATGTATCAGCCCAATCCAGCCCGGTTGAAGGACTGGCTAAGCATACCTAAAAGCAACGGCTATGAATCGCTGCATATCACAGTGATGGGCCCCGGCGGCCGCTGGGTGGAAGTGCAGATAAGATCACGCCGGATGGACGAAATAGCCGAAAAGGGTGTGGCCGCGCACTGGAAATACAAGGGTATCAAGAGCGAAAACAATCTTGATGCGTGGATGAACCAGGTGAGGGAGGCGATGGAAAATCCTCAGGGCGGACCGTTGGAACTGATGAAGGATTTCAAGATGGATCTTTATCAGGAAGAGGTGTTTGTGTTCACTCCGAGAGGCGATCTGTTCCAGCTGCCTCTCGGCGCCACAGTGCTCGACTTCGCATTCAATATCCACTCGAAAATAGGATGCACCTGCACAGGGGCAAAAATCAATGGCCGCACATGTCGCATAAACCATAAGCTGCGCAGCGGCGACACGGTAGAGATCATAACCTCAAGCAATCAGACCCCGAAGGCCGACTGGCTCAACTTTGTGGTCACTTCGAAGGCCAGAAACAAGATACGCCAGAGCCTTAACGAACGCCGGCAGAGATCGGCCGAACTCGGTAAAGAGATATTGCAGCGCCGTTTCAAGAACCGAAAGGTGGAAGCCGACGACGCGACAATCACGAAAGTGATCAAGAAGCTTGGTTTCAAAACAGCTACCGACTTTTACTGCAGTATTGCCGAGGAGGCTATCGATCCTGCAACAGTGATGACCTGTCTGGAAAACATAGACAGTCATCAGGAAGTCGCGGCAGAGGTGCGATCGGCCGAGGAATTCTCATTGCAACAGCCTACCGATGACGATTCGCAGGCCAACGATGTGCTGGTGATCGGCGACAATATAAAAGGGGTCAACTATCGTATGTCGAAATGCTGCAATCCCATATATGGCGACAAGGTGTTTGGCTTTGTTTCGTCAGAGGGTGTCATAAAGATCCACCGGGAGGATTGTCCGAACGCGTCGAACATCCGACTGCGTTATCCCTACAGGGTGATACCGGTGAGATGGTCGGGCAAAAACGGGCATCAGTTTGCATGTACGCTCCATGTCGTAGGACACGACGATATCGGCATCGTGACCAACATTTCATCAATTATCAACAAAGAGAAGGACACGAGTCTGCGCAGCATCGCCATTGATTCACATGACGGTCTGTTCAAAGGCACAATGACAGTTGGCGTGTCCGACATAGCCACATTAGGCAATCTGATCAAAAAAATCAAAACTGTAAAAGGAGTAAAAGATGTTGAACGCATTTTGTAAAAGTATGCTTGCCGGAAGCCTCTCGATAATGATATTGTCGGGCTGTTCGGATAATTCAAAGGCTGCCCGTGAACTGCTTTCGCAGGCCGAGTCAATGGCGGTATCGGGCGATTATCCCGGTGCACTTGCACTGCTTGATTCGGTCGACTCACGTTATGCCGCGGAGGTAGAGGTGCGCCGCGACGCCATGAGCCTTCGCCCTCGCATAATGGAAATGTTAACGCTCAAAGAGCTGTCGACGGCCGACAGCATGATTGTACAGCTCACCATCGAGGCCGATGCCGTCAAGGATGTCATGGCTTTTGTAGAAGATTCTTTTGAGGGATACTACACGACCAAAGCCCTTAAAGGGAAGGTGCCGGCCGAAAAACCGGGACTTTATGCGAGAATGAGTGCCGACGGTATATATACTGTTGTATCGAGTTGTCCCAAAGGCACAGAGAGCACGGCCGTAGGCCTTAAATCGGGCGATGATGAAGTGATGTCGGCACGTGTAGCACACGACGGCGAACGCAACGACAGAAGCCGCGGAGTAGAGATCATCAATTTTATGCCTTCGGAATGCGACACTCTCGGCGTATTTGCCGAAAGGCATACCGGCGACGAGATCAAGGCCACATTTTTCGGCGAAAAGAAAAATCACACCATGACTCTTCCTAAAGATCAAGCCGAGGCTCTTGGAAGCGTGCACAAGGCATCGGTGATAGTGGGACGCCTTCATAAGGCGCAGCTTGAGAAGACTCGTCTGGAACGCCAGCTCGACGTGGCACGCAGCCAGATGGCTCGCACATTCAGAGAGAAAGAGTGATCTGATCCATTAAAACAACAGCGCCCGGTGATATCAGACGACACCGGGCGCTGCTGCATTATAGTTTGAGAAATCATGGTGGAATCCTCAGGAACACTGAGCGGGAATCAGAACGTCATCGAATAACGGTTGAGGCGTGCGAGGGCAAGGTGATAAAGATACTCTGTCTGAAGGAAAGTGCGCCGTGCCTCAAGAAAGAACTTGACTTCCGTAAGGTATTCTATGCAGGTCATCTGTCCTGCACGATACGCCTTCCTGAGCAGTGCGATATTGTCATCGCCGTTTATCACTTTATCATACTTCGTGTAATTGCGATATAGATCGAGCGCTTTGCGACGATCGTTCTCAATCATGACTGTCGCCTCGTTAAGAGCGGTTTCGGCCTTCAGGCGATTCTGCATGGCTGTCAGTCGGCTTTTGGATGTCGCATGCCGGTTGGAGAAGATAGGCAATGTCAGTCCGAAAGTGACTCCATGCCATCGTTCATCGCCTTCGTTTTCATACGTATATCCCACAGAGACCCCCGGATATGACATCATCTGACTGGCTTTGACCATTTTTTCGTCAACTTTCATCTGCTTGCGCCCTGCCTTAATCATCGGGTCATTTTCGGTGATATGACGCTGATATGACTCCAACGGGAGTATCATTTCATCGGGATAATCAGTCAGACGCTCAACCAGAGCGGAGCAGTCGCGCCCATTGTTCAGCACCGTCAGTGCGGCAACCTTGTCGTCGAAATCCGCCACGGCAGTGCGGAGTTCCTCCTCCATGCCGATACGCACGATCTCCATCATATTCATGTCGAGCCGGGTGATCTCTCCACCTTCCATAGCCTTGCGGGATATAGCACACATTGAAGCTATTGTATCGGTCATCTGACGCGTAAGCATCATATTTTTAGCCGAATAAACAACGTCGATCATGGCCTGTTTGACTTCAAGCATTCTTGAAAGCAGGCCTGCACGGCGGGTGAGTCCTATGACTTCCTGAGCAGCCTTGATCCCCTTGGCTCTGGCCGAGTAGGCTCCGGGCCAGTCGAATCCCTGACTTACGCTGACATTCCATTTATTGCCGGTTGGTTTCTCACCCCACAGGTATCCTATCTCTATTTCAGGATCCTGCAGATTGTTGGAACTTTTGAGATCCTCCATGTCGACAGCAAGCGACAGCGAATCGACTGCAAGCGAATAGCTGCCGGAAGCCATTATATAGGCCTCACGGTTGAAATCCAATGCAGTCTGCGCCGACGCTGCGACTGGCGATATAATAGCCAAAAACAATAGTATCGATTTCATTTCCGTTGATTATATGTTTCTGAAATTCTGTAAATGACCGGTACAACAACAAGGTTGAGGAAAGTGGACGTCAGCAGTCCGCCGAGAATCACTATAGCCATAGGGGATTGTATCTCATTGCCCGGCTCTGATCCTCTTACAGCAAGAGGAATGAGTGCGAGCGCCGATGTCAGTGCCGTCATGATGATAGGATTAAGACGGTCGACCGATCCATGGCGGATACGTTCTGACAATCCTTCTCCTTCGGCTTTGAGAGTGTTATAGCGCGATATAAGAAGCATTCCGTTGCGGGTGGCTATGCCGAGCAGCGCTATAAAGCCGATAATGGCCGGAATATTGATTTCGCCGGATGTGACACGAAGTATAAGAATACCACCTATCATGGCCAGCGGCATATTGATCATGATGATAAGCGGCTGCCTGAAGTTCTTATATTCCTGATATAGCAGCAACAGGATCACCAACAGAGCGGCGGCTGAAGCCAACAGAAGAGTGCGCGAAGCTGATGCCTCGCTTTCAAACTGTCCGCCGTAAGCGATGTGATAGCCTTCAGGAAGTGTGACATCTGCATCGATGCTGCTCCTGATATCATTGATGACGCTGCGAAGATCGCGCCCGTCGACGTTGGCCGAAACGACAGTCCGGCGGCTGACATTCTCGCGGTTGACTGTATTTGGACCGGTCGTGGAAACGATCTCGGCGACGTAGCTCAAGGGTATCGGACCCTGATCGCTCTCTACGGTTATTTCCGACATATTGTCGATAGTAGAGCGGGCTCTGTCGGAAGCTTTTACAGTCACATCATAGGGCATATTGCCCTCATATACCTGCGATACGGGCTGTCCGGCAATCATAACGTTGATGGCTCTGGCCAGTGCCTGATTGGTGACCCCATACTTGGCCATCATGATACGTCGCGGCCTGATATCAATCTGCGGGCGTCCGGTGGCCTGCTCTACATTTACATCCACCACTCCCGGGATCTGCTTTATATTTTCGCCGATCTGAAGCGACAGATGATGCAGCGTCTCAAGATTGTCGCCAAAGATCTTGATGGCTATCTGTGCTTCTGTGCCTGAAAGCATCGCGTCGATGCGATGACTTATGGGCTGTCCGATTTCGATATTGACACCGGGCAAAGCCGACAGGTTATGGCGGAGTTCGTTGACCATTTCACGTCGCGATCGTCCGTCAAGACGATATGGCGCTTCAATCTCCGAAACGTTGGCGCCGAATGAATGCTCGTCGAGTTCGGCACGGCCGGTTTTTCGGGCGGTGGTGATGATCTCCGGTGTGGAAAGAATGATGCGTTCGGCCTCACGTCCGACCTTGTCGCTCTCCTCAAGAGATATGCCGGGAAGCGCACTGATGTTGATCGTCAGCGATCCTTCATTGAACGGAGGCAGGAAGCTGCGACCAAGCGTGAAGAATATTCCGGCTGCGACCATAAAGAGCAGGGCAGTGGTAACCAACACAATGCGCTGACGGCGCATAGCCCAGTCGAGCAGACCGGCATAGACGGCACGTATCTTCCGTGTCAGCCACGGATCTTTGTCGAGTGCCTTAGCCGCTCTCTCCGAGCCAAGCAGATAGCTGCAGAGAACGGGGGTGACTGTGAGCGCCACGATCGTGGATGCTGTCAGAGCCACTATAAACGATATGCCGAGCGGTTTAAGCATGCGGCCCTCTATACCTGAAAGAAAAAATAGCGGCAGGAAGCTTGCTATGATGATCAGTGATGAGTTGAGGATTGGTAGACGCACTTCTCGCGATGCTTCGTAGACGATGCTGATCACCGGCTGGCGTGACGAAGGGGGCATCAGGTGGTTGGATTTAAGCCGTCGATATACATTCTCCACATCCACTATGGCATCGTCCACAAGCGATCCGATTGCGATCGCAATGCCTCCGAGGCTCATGGTGTTGATCGTAAATCCCAACTTGCCAAGAATAAGCAGTGTGACAATGATGGAAAGTGGAAGCGCTACAAGCGAAATCAATGTCGTGCGCAGATTCATAAGAAAGAAAAACAACACCACGATGACAAAAACCGCGCCTTCGAACAGTGAGGTCTGCAGATTGGATATAGATGCATCGATGAAATCGCTCTGCCTGAATATGTCGGTCGACACGTGGATGTCGGCGGGAAGTGTGGCAGTGATATCGTCAAGAGCCGATATGATATTATTTGTCAACTCCTTGGAGCCTTGATGCGGCTGCTTGGTGACTGTGATAAGCACAGCCGGTTCAGCATTGACCGATGCGGCTCCGAGCCGTGGTGTCTGCGGTCCGAGCTTCACTTCGGCAATATCGGCGATAGTCACATGTTTTCCCGACGACGTTGCCACTGCCGCAAGCTCTATTTCCTCAGCCCTGACAGTCGTGATATCACCCTTGATCAGGTATTCGTTGCCATAATCGTAAAGGATGCCTCCCGAAGCATTGTCGTTGAAAGATTCCACAGCCTCCATGACGTTGTCAAGACTCACGCCGTGATGCATCATTCTTTCGGGAGAGAGCAAAATCTGGTATTCCTTGACGTCACCGCCTATCACCGACACCTGCGAAACGCCTTCAAGCGAAAGCAGGCGAGGAGTTATGATCCTGTCGGCAATCGACCGGAGCTGCATCATTGATGTGGAATCGCTTGTCAGGCCGATAATCAGCATTTCGCCGAGTATTGACGACTGCGGCCCAAGGGTCGGAGCGCCGACCGACGAGGGAAGCCCCGATGCCACAGCCGACAGTTTTTCGCCTACGGTCTGGCGGCATTTGTAGACATCGGAATCCCAGTCAAACTCCACCCATACGATTGAGAATCCTGTAGATGACGAAGAGCGCACCCGTCTGACTCCGGTAGCTCCGTTAAGCGCCGTTTCAATAGGGAATGTAACTGTTTTTTCCACCTCTTCAGGCGCCATTCCAGGAGCTTCAGTCATCACTACCACCGTGGGCGCATTGAGATCGGGGAAAATATCGACATCGGTGCGAAGCATGGTCAGACAACCCCAGATGAGCAACAGCCCGGATATAATGAGTGTGATCGCTCTGTTGGAGAGCGATATCCTTAATATCTTGTTTAGCATATCGTCAAAAAAATCAATGATTATGAGAATGTCCTTCAGGAGCATTCCCCTTGGTTTCAGCAAGTTTGACGAACACAGTGCCTTCGGTCACGACTTCATCGCCGGGCTTCAGTCCGCTTTTAATCTCTATCATCCGGCCATCGGTCATTCCGCACGTTACTGGCACTTTTTCATATCCGTGATCGTCTATGCGACGATAAGCGAATGTCTGTCCCTGCTGTTCGGTTACAGCCTCAGCCGGGATAGAAATAACGTCAGGTATTGGCTGTGACAACATATTGACTTCGGCGAATGCACCTGGGCTGACAGAACCGTCGTTGACAAAAGAAAATATGACTGTCACATATCCCTGTCTTGATTCAGTGGCGTTGCCTGAAACTACGCCCTCTTTGCGGCCATCGAGCTCGCTGAGCGCAATCCATCGGTCGGATCCGGGAGTAAGAATGTTGCATGAAGTCACTCCGGCAAGAGCAGGGTAGTACTTTTCAGCAACCTCGATTCTTAAGGTCAAGCGTCCCTGCCGTACAACTGTGGCTATTGGCGTACCGACGCCTACGATCTCATTGTTATTAGCCGGCAATGCGGCGACAATGCCGGCGATCGGCGATGTGACTCTGCCTGATGCCGCAGTCGACGAATAGGCCGCCTGAGCCTCTTGATAGGCCTGACGTGCGGCATTCAGATCGCGTGCTGTGACGATGCCGTCGGCATACAGAGGAGTGATTCTATCCAATTCGCGGCGGGCGGCATCCATACGAGCCTTGGCTGCGGCATCGACATTGCCTCCACTTACGCCTTCAGGCCGTATATCGGCTATAAGCTGGCCTGCGCTGATTGACGAACCCACCGAAATACGGCTTGCAAATGTAAGTCGTCCGGCGACAGGACTGCTTATCATGATGTTGCTTTCAGGTGCGTATTCTATTGAACCACTTGCTGGAATGATGCTATGGAATTCAGCCGGAGCAATAGTTGTAGTCTTGATTCCGAACCGTTCGGCTTCTTCATGATGTATCACGATTTCCTCACCGTGATCATGATCGAGATGTGCTTCCTCTTTTGATTCCGCATGGTGGTGTTCCCCGCACGACATGACTGAAAAGGCCGCGACAAAGCAGGGGAGTATAATACTGATATTCCGATTCATATTTGTTTCAGATGTATAGTTAGAGCTTTATTTAACGTGTAGATATTTTCTATGACAGAAATATCATGCACACGGTGGTGCTCTGAAACTAATGTATCTGAATGGTTTATCGGATAATACGGGATATTGATATTCGGTCTTTAGCTTGGTGACTGCAAACAAAAGGATCGGACACCAGCCATAAGCGGGACAAAGATCCGACAGGATATCAAACTGCTGCACTGACACACAGTGTTCTATACGTTTTTGGTCGGTAACCGACGGCAGATGCAGCGAACATTCATCGGGTTCGGATCCGATGTCATTTTTGTCAGCATGATGATCTGACGCAGCGACATGCATGCAAAGATGCCCGTCATTATCATGATGATGAAACTGCAGACAGCCGCACAACATCAACATAACCGAAACGGCCAATACGGTCATAAACCGCATGGCTGAACGGTTTATGACCGTTGCTATTGTTGATGATAATATGGCTGACTGCATGCAATATAATCGTGATCTGGTTCTTTTCGCAAAGTTACGTAATGTATCTTTATTTTCAAAATATCAGGGTTTTGAATATCTGAATATCCATCATTAACGACTTTTACGATTCTGACTGATGACATGGTAGGATACCCATTTTCACGACTATATACTTTTTGCCCATAACCGCTATTATGTAAAATTGCGCGGCAAAGGATAGGACATAAAGGGAATCCTCTGCTCCAAACTCTCCGGAAATATACTATATAGAGCTAATCGGACATATAAGACATATAAGACAGATAAAACCTATGGACTTGGTCTCATAAAGAAAAAGCTATGATATGTAATTGGCTGTGCCAATAAAGTGACTAAATTCGCGTTGTCATAATATGCAGGTCTGATAATACAAACATAAAACAATCTGCTAATACGAGCATCATAGGGTCTGCTGATACAGGCCACCAAATTTCATCTTGTAATGCCAATCACAGAGAACCCGATATCGGTAATATCAACACAGGAATCCATATCCAAAGACAGGCCCGATATTTCAGTCATCGTAGTGACCTATAATCAGGAGGCCACAATAGCCCGATGTCTGGAATCGATTGTCGCCCAGCGCTTCAACGGACGAATAGAAATAGTGATAGGTGAAGATGGCTCAAACGATGCGACAGCTGAGATATGCCGAAAATATCAGACAGACTATCCCGACAGAATACGACTATATTGCAACCGAAGGAACAAGGGGCTGATCGACAACTACTTCGACACTATGCTGAATTGCACAGGCCGATACCTGGCCGACTGTGCGGGCGACGACAGCTGGAGTGATCCGTATAAATTGCAGAAACAGTTTGATTTTTTGGAACAGAACAGCCATGTGGGGCTGGTACACACGGCATGGGAGTTTCACGACATCATCAACGGACAGACAATCTCCTATCGGCATAACAGTGAGAAAACAATAGTCTTTGAAAAGGGAAAGATTTTGATGCCACTTCTCAACAGAGAGTTAAGACCATACCCACATCTATCGACGGCATTGTGGCGGCGTGACGCCATGATGGCCGAATACCTAAAAGATCCGCAACTGTTCAGACATAGCGATAATACATGTGAGGATCTACAGATCATTGCCGCCATGGCATCGCGCATGGCTGTAGCCTATCTGCCAGATAAAACGTTGTTGTACAGTGTTGGGCACAAATCAGTCAGCTCAGAGGAATCTTTTTCGAAGACATTTGACTTCTATATCGGTACGGTTAGACTGACCAGACGACTCCATCTGAAATATGCTGTAGCCGACAGCGATATGCGTCTCTATTATCGCAACATCATGGATTTTCTTGCCGCCCAGATAATCCACGGCCATCTGACTGACCGTGTGACTCCCCTACGCTCCCTTGCTGATTATCTGCCGTTCAGACCGTCAGCCAAATATCGGTTGATAATGGCTGCCATGCGCTTCAAGGGGATCTCATGGGTCGCGGCAAAGCTATATCACCGGATTTCGAAACGGAAAGTAGTCAAATCACTATCGGACGCCGAATAGGGTACGAACGACAGATTTCCGCCAAGAGCTATCATGATGCGCCGGCTCAAAGCCAGACCGATCCCCTGCCCGTCGCTACGGGTGGTAAAGAACGGTACAAAAATATCATTAGCTACGGCATCGGATATTCTCGGGCCGTTATTTGACACATCTATGACCACATTCTCATCAGCCGAAACCCGTACTCGGATATATAATCGTGGAGTCACGACTGTTTCCATCACCTGAAAGGCATTAAGAACGACATTGCCGACTGCGCGCCCCAACAATGCCGGATCGGTCCAGGCCATCACACTGCCGTCGCACACTATTGACACGTCAGCATTACCAGCGCCTTGACACGACTGCAATATATCTTCAAGAAGCGGTCTGATCTCCACGAGCCTCATGCTCGGCTCCGCGATATGCGAAAAAGATCTAACACCGTTGACAAACTCCTTTATATCACCGCATATACGACTTATAGCCGATAAGCCTCTCACGGCTTCATCCGAATCGCTTTCTTCTTTCAGCATATCAGCTATGGACACTATGGGAGTAAGCGAATTGTTGATTTCATGCACCAACATCCTTGTCAGCCTGATCCACGACTCAGTTTCGTTGCGCTCTATCTCCCGGCTTATGTCAGTAATAACAATCGTTGTCAATGTCTTTTCGGCGACTTCAAGCACGCGGGCGTGGATATGCAGCACTCTGCGACCCGAACAGCCATCACCGATATCCTTACGGCACTCCCCTCCTGAAGGCATTTCGATTATGCTCCTGGCGATATCCGGCGCACACTCCTGCAGACGATCGATATGTGTCAGTACACTGACACCCAATATTTCCAATGCCTTGTCATTGGCCATCAAGACATATCCCCGACTATCCACCAGGATCACGCCCGAGCTGATATGACGCAATATTGTAGAGTGGACAAGTTCCTGTTCTACTGCGTTTTTCTTTAATTTTCTCAGAATACCAGCGATATCATAGAGCTGCAGGGCCGTTTCTTCCGACAGACCGGTAATACGTCGCGAATAATCGTCATTGCGCAAAGCATCAAGCAGCAGGCCTACAGCTCTTCTCTCACGCGTCGTCTTAACGAATACATTACGTGTTGCCCATGCCACGAAAGCCATAGATATCAGACCGAAAATCCACTCTCCCGATTTAAGCAGGGCTCCGGCCAGCCCCGAAGCAATCACCAAGAGCGCAATGGAGATCCACAATTTTTTCATAGAGCGTAGCGTCGCATTTTGTTGTAGAGTGTCTGTCGGGTGATGCCGAGCTGCTGTGCTGCCGCACTGAGATTGCCTTTGCATGCGTCAATGGCCTCACTGATCATCTGTCGCTCCATCTCCTCTATAGTCATTGCAGCCTTAGGTATCTCCGGGCTCACAGAAGCCACAGTCGACAGCTCGAAATCAGAAGCCGAAAGCGTGTCGGATGATCCGGATATTATCACGGCCTTCTCCACAGCATGACGTAGTTCTCTGATATTTCCGGGCCAATGATAGCCTACAAGACGGTTTGCCGCACTATCGCTGAGAGACATTTCGCATCCGCGGTATCGCGTTCCGAACTCTGCCGCAAAGCGTCGGGCAAGCACCAGAATGTCGTCTTTTCGCTGCCGCAACGGTGGAAGATGCAGACGTATGGTGTTGATTCTATATAACAGATCCTCTCTGAACGCTCCATCAGCCACCATGGCGTCGATATTGCGATTAGTGGCACATATAAGCCTGATGTCAAACGATACCGGATGATTGGATCCAAGCGCGGTCAACTGGCGGTTTTGCAAAGCCGACAGCAATTTGGCCTGCAGATGCAGCGGCATATTTCCGATCTCATCCATAAACAGAGAGCTGCCCGAAGCCTCTGCCAACTTGCCCTTGCGATCAGAAACCGCGCCGGTAAACGCTCCTTTTCGATGTCCGAACAGCTCGCTCTCAAAGAGAGTTTCGCTGACAGCTCCCATGTCGACCTTAAGCATCGGACGCTCTGCTCTCCCTGACAAGCGATGAATCTCCTCGGCAAGCAGTTCCTTTCCGGTACCGTTTTCGCCTGTTATAAGCACTGTGGCATCGGTAGCAGCCACTTTCCCGACAAGATCTTTAAGCCTCGACATTTCATCGGATTCTCCCCAGTACATGACCGGACTGCATGAAACATCACGATGTTTTCTGACCTTTGAGGCCGCGGCGATCAATATCTCCACTATGCGGTCGTTATCCCACGGTTTCTGTATGAAATCTGCAGCTCCTGCCTTGATGCCTTTGATAGCCAAAGGAATGTCAGCGAATGCGGTCATCAGCACAACCGGAAGCTGCGGATAGGTTGCCCGTAGTCTTTCGAGCCAGTATAGTCCTTCATTGCCATTATTGAACGCTGACGTAAAGTTCATGTCGAGCAACACCACATCCGGACGCCCGTCAGCCACAGCCGACATTATCACCGCCGGATTACGAATAAGCGTGACCTGCCTGAAGTGTCGCCTGAGCAACAATTCCAACGCTTCAAGCACACCACGGTTGTCGTCGGCCACGAGTATATGACTGTCATTCTTCATTTGATGCAAAAGTAGGTATTTTTTTGTTGCGATACTATGCCGCATACGCCTCACTGACGGCCATACAATAAAGAGTGTGGCCGCATCCGTGTCAATTAATTTTACAGCAGTGTAAAAATATCGAACAATCTGACTTCTGACTATCGAACAATTGATGCTAATTATCAACACTTTGCATTTTTGGCACAATAAATGCATCATTATACGTCAAAACCAACCATAAAAAATCACTACAATGCAAAAAATTAATTTCGCGATCCGCACCCTCTTGCACTCACGGGGATCCACACTCGTGAAAATACTGTCAATCGGGCTTGGACTCGCAATGAGCTGCTTCCTGTTCGCGAGAGTGGCTTACGACAATCTTATTGACACTTGCTTCAATGATTACGGACGCATATATCAGCTAAACATGCAGTTTAAGATCGGAGGCAACGAGTTGTCATGGCAGGAAATGTGTGTCGGAAAACTCACTGAAGGAGTCTACAGTGCCCTCGGAGAAGATATGGTTGAGGCGGCTGTGATGACACGACGCTTTTTCGGCAACAACATATCACGAGACAATGAAATTCTTCCAGGCATAGTAATGGTGGCCGACTCACTGTTTTTCAAAACATTCGGAGTCGAAATCATAGATGGCGACCATAATGGGCTCGCACAGCCGGGCAAAATGTACATAAGCGACCGTATGGCCAGAAAATACTTTGGCGACGAATCACCTGTCGGACGAATGCTGACGGGCTGGGATGATATTCCGATTCAGGTCAGCGGAGTGTATCGCGACTGGGGTGAAGAGAGCACCATCAACACTGACTTCATTGTGTCACTTTCGACCTTGCTGGAGAACCACTGGGGCGGCCTTGGATGGAAAGGCGGGGATTCATGGTTTGATTACATTCTGGTTAAGGATGGAACTGACCCTGAAGCCCTAAACCGTAAAATAATGGAGGTGATCGAAGCCAATGTGCCACCAACTGATGATTTCTCGCTAAAAGCGGCCGCCATACCTCTGCGCGATGTGTACCGGGGGCAGGAGTCTGTCAGAATGTCGACCTGGACTCTGTCGCTTCTCGCCACCCTTATTCTGATCGTGACCGCTCTCAACTACGTGCTGCTGTCGCTGTCGGCTCTGAGCCGCCGCGCCAAAGCCATAGGCGTGCACAAGTGTTCCGGCGCCGGCCGAGGCACGATATTCGCAATGTTTGCCATAGAAACATTGATCATAATCGCTGTCGGGCTTGTTTTTGCAGCCTTCTGCTTCTATGTGGCACGCCGGTTTGCACAAGAAAGCATCTACGACAATTTCGCCGCCTATATTTCGGCCGACCGTCTTTGGGTGGTTGCCGGAGTCGTAGTGCTCACATTCGGCATCGCTGCACTTATACCGTCGGTAGTATTCAGCAAGATACCTGTCAGTCAGGTTTTCCGACGTTTTGTAGAGAAAAAACACCGATGGAAACACTCTCTGCTTTTCGTGGAATTTGCCGGAATGTCGCTCATGGGCGGCCTGTTGGCCATGGTCATAGCCCAATATCACTATATAATGGATCTCGATCCGGGATATGAACCTGATAATGTGGTGTGCATCACCCGCTCCAACGACGGCAAAGAACATCGTGAGGCTTTGATGAAAGTTTATGCTTCGCTTCCATACGTAGATCAGGTGGCAATAGGCAGCATGCCTCCGGGATATGGATATAGCGGCGAGTTTGTACGCGATGACCACGGATCCCCACTGTTTTCTTCGCGCTATGACAATTGGAATAACAAAGATTTTGCCGAACTCATGGGCTTCAGACTCCTGCATGGCAGATATCCGGAGGCCACCGACGGCTCGGAAGCCGTGATCAATCAGGAGTTTGCCAGACTGATGGGGTGGAAGGATAATGATGCCGTAGGCCGACAGTTCAGGATATCCGACCAGAATGTGACTGTGTGCGGAATAATAAAAGATTTCATAACCGGCACTTTGTATCAGGAACAACAACCTTACATGGCCATGACCGAAGACAACGGATGGAGTCAGCGTTTTTTCCTGAAACTCAAGGAACCGTTCGGACAAAGCTATGCAAGCCTTATGGCCGATGAGAAAGAACTCATGGAGGGAGCATCGAATTTCAGCTGCGTCAGCCTCGGCACTCAATACCGGCAGACGTATCATAGCGTGGAAGTGTTCCGCACCATGATAATGACCGGAGCTATCATATTACTTTTTATCAGCATGATCGGGCTCTTCGGCTATATGCGCGACGAGATGCACCGTCGCAGCCGTGAGATCGCAATTCGTAAAGTCAACGGCGCCTCTACAGCCGAGGTCATAGAGATGATATGCCGTTCAGTAATGACAGTAGCCATACCGGCAGTGATATTCGGTTCGGTGGCCGCATGGCTCATCGGCCGCTATTGGCTCGAACAATTCAGCGTGCAGGCTCCGTCGATAACAGCGATGTATCTATTGTCGGGTATCATTATTCTTATTTTGATCGCTCTGGCATCAACCGGCATGACACTGCGTACAGCCAACGAAAACCCGTCAAAATCTCTGCGTTCGGAATAATCGGCTCAACATTTGTTTTGAACGAAACATAACTGAATACAACAGACACTCATGATACAGATCAAACAACTCAACAAAGTGTTCCGCACATCGGATGTGGAAACTCAGGCTCTCAACAATGTGAATCTCGACATAGCCAAAGGCGACTTCGTGGCTATAATGGGGCCTTCGGGATGCGGCAAATCAACCCTACTGAACATCATCGGACTGCTCGACAATCCGACATCGGGCAATTACCTGCTCGACGGCATAGAAATGGGCTCGCTCAAAGAGAGCCAGCGCACATCACAGCGCAAAGGGCGCATAGGATTCGTATTCCAGAGCTTCAACCTTATCGACGAGCTGACAGTGGCCGAAAACATCGAACTCCCGCTCACATATCTCGGAGTACCCAAAAAGGAGCGACGCATAAAGGTCGACAACCTGCTGCAACGGCTCAATCTGTCGCATCGCTCGCGTCACTATCCGCAACAGCTGTCGGGCGGACAACAACAGCGTGTGGCTATCGCAAGAGCCATTGTCGGCGATCCGGTGATACTTCTTGCCGACGAGCCGACCGGCAACCTCGACTCATCCAACGGACGGGAAGTGATGGAGCTGCTCACTTCGCTCAATCGCGAGGGCACCACGATAGTTATGGTGACCCACTCCCAGCGCGATGCATCATACGCCCGACGGACAATCAACCTGTTTGACGGATCGGTCGTGACCGACGAAACGGCGGAACGAGATACTGTCAACGACGACAGACACGAGATGTGACCGGGCACAATGACTGAATGCGCGGCGGCCTGGCATCCACTACTGCCAGACCGCCGCGCATTGTGTACACACCCCTCTGGAGATATTTCCATGACATAAAAAAGAGAGGCGCCTTCACAGGTACCTCCCCTTCCATTCATCACATTATGCTTTGTCTTGTGCTTGTTGTATTGTGTGTCAGTAACGCGAGCTGACGACGTCCCAGTCTATGATGCTCCACAGAGCATTGAGGGCGTCGCCACGCCGGTTTTGATAATCAAGGTAATATGCATGTTCCCACACATCAAATGCGAGCAACGGAGTCAGACCGTCGGTGAGAGGATTGTCGGCATTGGATGACTGTGTTATGAACAGTTTTCCATCATTGTCCTTAGACAGCCATACCCAGCCCGAACCGAAAAGCGAAACACCGGCTCCCACAAAATCCTCTTTGAATTTCTCAAATGATCCGAACTGACTGTCGATAGCTTTGCGAAGATCTCCTTCGGGCTCACCGCCGCCATCAGGCGAAAAGGTGAAGAAGTAGAATATATGATTCCACGCCTGGGAAGCATTATTGAAAAGCGGACCGCTGGCGCTGCGGATTATGTCCTCAAGTTGCATGTCGGCATATTCGGTCCCTTCTATCAGACGGTTAAGATTGTCGATATAGGCCTTTTCGTGTTTCCCATAATGAAAATCGACTGTTTCCTGCGAAATAGCCGGTGCCAGTTCGTCGGGAGCGTATGGTAGTTTTGGCTGAATGTATGTAGGCATTTTCATCGCTGTGAGTTTAACGGTTTGGTTTTGTCAATGCACAAATATAACACAGTTGCGGCTGATTATGTTCATAAATTTTCCGAAAGCCATGCAAAAATTCTGTCATATAACGGATATCTCACATCCGGCGAAGACAATATAAGGTCGTGCATGCCGCCTTCAACCTCAAGCGGAGTCACCTTATGACCCAGACGCATCCCTACCCGGCGGATGTCGGCCACGTCGAGCACTGCATCGGCCCGCTGTGCTTCGGGAGTCCACTTGTCGCCCTTGTAGCTGCGTGCCGAGTACATAAGCAGTATCGGCACTTTGATGGCATAGGGATGCCGTTTGAGACTGAGCTGTGCGCGTTCGATAGCCCTGATCCATCCGGCATCCACGTCGGAGGAATCATGTAGTTTCCATGCACGGTTGTAACTCCACTCCCCATGCCATCGGGCATCAAGGCTTTCGCCATAGACCGAACCACTCTGAGGGATCGTCAGAGAAGGGAAAATGCGACCAAGCCCGGCAATGGCCGGCACCAGTATTCTGGCAGGCAACGCGAGATTCCATTCCAGAAACGGACTGTTCAGTATCAGCGCATGCACAGCTGTCGGCGGATTGTGCTCCATGTAACACGATGCCACCAATCCTCCTGTGGAATGCCCCATGATGGCTATACTGTCGATGCCGGCATCGGTCATGATACTTATGGCGGAATCTATGTCGGCGAAATATTCACTGATCTTTCTGACAAGAAAAGGCTTCTGGCCCGGCATGAGCGACCGACCGTAACGACGGAGATCCACAGCATAAAACCTGTAGCCATGCGAATCGAATTGCTGAGCCATCTCCTTCTGAAAAAAATAGTCGTTGAAACCGTGGATATACAGAACACCCTTGCGCGACTTTTCGGCAGCACCATGGGCGTCGTATCTTACTACTGTGCACCGTACACTGCCGGCATAATCATCAGGTTGCGCCACATAGCTTTTTTCGAATCCGCGGCCAAGCGAATCAGGGAGCCAGTCGGCAGCCGACAATGACGTTGAAACCGCGAACAGACCCAGCGCAATGGCACCCCTGATCAACAATGTGTGTAAAAGACGTAGTATTGCCATATTAAAACAACGACAGAAAAACACGATTGTTTCATCTTTTTTCTTTAATTTTGCACTATCGGCCTAACCGCCAATAATCCACAACAGACAGATGGCAAAAAAAACAATCACAGATTTCACAATCAAATCGGCACAACATCTGTCGGAGGCATATACCCTCCTCAAGCTGACTCCGACAGACGGCACGGAAGTGACTACAGCCATGCCCGGACAGTTTGTACAGGTAGCAGTCCCCGACGCTCCGAACACATTTCTGCGCCGACCGATATCGGTCAACTTCATAGACCGTAGCGACAACACCCTCTGGCTTCTTGTCAGAAACGCCGGAGAGGGCACTTCACGGCTCTGCGAAATGAAGACCGGAGAACATCTCAACATCATATTGCCTCTTGGCAACGGATTCTCAATGCCTGAAGAAAACAACAGCACACCTAAGAGGCTGCTACTCGTTGGCGGCGGTGTTGGCGTGGCTCCATTGCTTTATCTCGGCCATGCTCTTGCCGGCGGCGGCCACACTCCGGAGTTTCTGCTTGGAGCGCGCAGCTGCGCCGATCTGCTCGAGCTTGATGAATTCAAACGCATAGGCACCGTACATGTAGCCACCGACGACGGATCGGCCGGAGTTCATGGGCTCGTCACCCAGCATCCGGTAATAAACAGTCAGGACATAGACTGCATCTATTGCTGCGGACCGGCGCCTATGATGAAAGCCGTGGCCGCCATAGCACGGCAAAACAACGTCGCTTGCGAAGTTTCACTCGAAAACATGATGGCCTGTGGACTCGGCGCCTGCTTATGCTGCGTGGAAAACACAGTGAAAGGCAATGTGTGCGTGTGCACCGAAGGACCCGTATTCAACATAACACAACTGACATGGCAGTAGACTTGACCACCCGAATAGGATCGCTGACGCTCAAGAATCCGGTGCTTACGGCTTCGGGCACATTCGGCTACGGCGAGGAGTTTTCCGATTTCATAGATCTCAACCGCCTCGGAGGCTTTATAATCAAAGGCACCACACTGCATGCCCGAGAGGGAAATCCATATCCGCGCATGGCCGAAACGCCATCGGGCATGCTCAACGCCGTAGGGCTACAGAACAAAGGCATCGACTATATGATCGACCACATCTATCCGCGCATAAAACACGTAGACAGTGAGATCATAGTCAATGTGTCGGGAGCTTCGCCTGAGGATTATGCTGAGGTATGCCGCAGAATAGCGGACAGAACTTCGATCAATGCCGTGGAGATCAACATATCGTGCCCCAACGTCAAACAGGGAGGCATGGCATTCGGCACCACTACCGAAGGCGCTGCCGCAGTCACACGTGCCGTGAGAGAGGCGTTTCCGGGAGTTGTCATTGTCAAACTATCGCCTAATGTCACCGACATAACCGAGATAGCCCGGGCAGTAGAAGCCGAGGGCGCTGACGCGGTTTCGCTCATCAACACACTCATGGGAATGGCAGTGGATGTCGAACGCCGTCGTCCATGCCTGTCGACTGTCACAGGAGGCCTCTCCGGACCCGCAGTAAGACCGGTGGCCGTAAGAATGGTTTGGCAGACCGCAAAGGCCGTAAAAATACCCGTAATAGGCCTCGGAGGCATCATGAACGGACGCGACGCACTTGAGTTTATCCTTGCCGGCGCCTCAGCTATTGAAATAGGCACAGCCAACTTTATAGACCCACAGGCAACTATCAAAGTAATTGACTACATCGACGATTATTGCCGACGCCACGGAGTTGACAATATCAACGACCTGATAGGAGTAATCTGAAACCGGTCCTTACCGCTCCAATAGCGTCAGGAATCGCCGGCGGAATCAATCCTTCCGCTGATCCTTTGGCACGAAAGCCTCGAAACTATTATCGTTATAATAAATTATAATGTTTACAATCTTCTTCTCCCCTGACACACCGGGGACGAAGGAGATTGTTTTTTTATCCACATTTGCGGATACCGGCGATACTTTTTCGTCAACGTTCACACCACTGTTTTCAAACGCCACAGAGCTATCATCCACCGTAGAGCCGAAATCTGCTAAAACAGTATCAGCTGACGAAGATTTATTACCGAAATCTATTGTCTGTTGCGACATCTGATTTACAGACAATTCTGCTGCTTCAGCGTCCATTTCACTCCCTGGTTGAGCCTCTGAGGTTTCATTATTTCCACCAAGCAGCATATCTCCCTCGCCACACAGCAACCACAGAATGTTAAGCCGTGGGAAACGCACATGAAGTTTACGCAACACATCATCACTGATCTTCTGGTTGCGACCTTTTAACAACTGCGTCATGGAAGGACGCGGAATACCACAGCTGTCAGCCACCTGAGTTATAGGCATTCCCAGCTGGTTAATAAAGGAATTTAGTCTTGCAACGATGTCCATCTGAATTTGTGTTTGCATTATTCGATGATGCAAATATAATCACACATTTTGAATAATGCAAATTTCATTTTACGCACGCTGTTATTTTATTTCGCAAACGATGTTTACATCCACAATCCAACAGCACACAACCCGCGACGTAATATATTAAAGCATCACTACATATATTGACATGTATAAGTATGACATTCAGTAACATAACTTAATGAATCAAACCGAAATACGCACATCAATCAATAATTCTGGTGAATTTATTGAAGAGATTGTTTATATTTTTAACGTAATTCGCATGATTTTCAAGCAAAACAGCTACCTGCACAATATTTGTTAACAGCTATTCGCAGAGATCTTAACTGCATTTGTGAATTACAGAGATTGATTTAGAAATGCATCACTTTGGCTATTGCAACTCTAAATTCCCGTTGTTGTTACATTTGTAAATAGCGGTATTTGCAATCGAAAATCATTCACTTTTGAAATCTCAGCCTTCTCTTGTTCCCGTTTGCATTGTTTTGTTTCTATTTGCAAACACAATACTGTTTAGATCCCCAATTTGCAGATTGAAATCTTTTTCGGGACTCAATATTATAACAACTACTACTCCCTCAACAGATAGCTCCTTCCGGTTAAAGATTGTGTATTTCGTTAAAATTAACCATATTACAACTATATTAGCACCACTCCCCCTTTCAATTTTACGACAATTTTCCAAATAACAGTCCACTGACAACCTCCTGAGATTTGAAAATTAGAATTCATTTCAGTACTCCGACGAGCATTTTCAAATCTCAGGCTATAGGATAGTCCAAAGATCCCGCTGATGATGCGATTGAAGATTCCGTTATGACGATTCGCTCCAGAAAAGCCATGCTTTTCATCATAGATGTTTGCCCATGTCAATGCAAAAGATTAAATTTGAACGTCCGTTTATCACGGACTTACAGGACAACCCTTTTCTAAACTTATCAAAGCATTTTATGCTATCAAGACATGAATGACATCACGGAACTTTTCGGCCACTATCTAAGTCAATATGGCAGCATTGACATAGCTGAGTCGGAATTCAAAAAAAACATCCATGAAGACAAAGATCTCCATGATGCTTACCGCGAATGGTGCCACATGGTAGGCAGTTCCGAGAAGAACGGTTTTAAGGATTATTGCGAGGAGGTCATCCGTTCGCAGGATGATGTTTGGCAGACACTGAATGACAACGACGATGACAACTTCTGAAACCATACTACATCGAATTCTACCGCCTGAAGGCGCATACGCTCCCGCTGTATTGCTCGCGTGGCCACATGCCGATACAGACTGGATGCCGATATTAGACCGGGTCGACCGTTGCTACCGAGATATAACTGAAGCACTCGCCTCCCTCGAAATACCGGTATTGATAGTCCACCCCGACGCTGATGAGATCAGACGATCACTTCCTTCGGATGTTGCGAAATCGGTCGTGCCCTTTAACTTCATGACCAATGACACATGGACACGCGACTATGGCCAGATAACCGTTAAAGAGAACCACAAATGGATAGTCTGCGACTTCAAGTTCAACGGCTGGGGGTTAAAGTTTGCAGCTGACCGCGACAATCTTGTCACTTCAGCGCTACATAATGCAGGAATCATAGGCGGCGGTTATGAGAACCAGCTTGGATTTGTTCTGGAAGGCGGCTCAATCGAGAGCGACGGGCAAGGGACGATACTCACCACATCGCGCTGCCTGCTATCGCCCAACCGCAACGGCGATCTTGACCGGGCGGCTGTAGAGCTGGCTTTAGTCAAAAAACTTGGAGCAAAAAGGGTGCTGTGGCTGGACCATGGCGGACTCGACGGCGATGACACCGACAGCCATATCGACACACTGGCTCGCCTCGCTTCCGCCGACACGATTGTCTACACCGGCGCCGGCGAAATCAAAGGATCGCAACGCGACGGCCTGCTGAAGATGCGGGCGCAGCTGGCCACATTCACGACCGACCGAGGCAAACCATACACGCTGGTGGAGTTGCCGCTGCCTCGACCGATGAAAGATGACAACGGCGATCCGCTTCCTGCAACATATTGCAATTATCTCGTCACCCCGTCAGCCATACTGATGCCGACATACAATCAGTCCGATCTCGACACCGAAGCTGCGCAAATCCTCGAACGAGTGTATGCACGTCAGGTCATCGGGATCGACTGCAGTGTGCTTGTAGAGCAGCACGGATCATTGCATTGCGCTACAATGCAGATACCCCGCCAGCTCATCAATAACACCGGTATATAAGAGTGGCAAAACGAAGGTTACCACACCCACTATCAATTATCAGCTTATGAAGTCAACACTTGAAATAGGAATAATACAGCAATCCAAGACAGCCGATATCGCCGACAACCGACGTCGTCTTGCCGAAGCAGTAGGACAGCTCGCCGCTAACGGCGCAAAACTGATCGTCAACCAGGAACTGCATGACACATTGTATTTCTGTCAGACAGAATCCGTGGAATGCTTCGATCTGGCCGTCGGCATCAATCAAGAAAACGAAGTCTGCCACTTCTATTCAGATCTGGCAAAACGACATGGGATAGTACTCGTCGTATCTTTGTTTGAACGCCGCGCCCCCGGCCTTTGCCACAACACTGCGATCGTATTCGACACCGACGGCTCCGAGGCCGGACGATACCGTAAAATGCATATCCCCGACGACCCCGCATATTATGAGAAATTTTATTTCACGCCAGGCGATCTCGGATTCAGACCGATTGACACTTCGATCGGACGTCTGGGCATCCTCGTATGCTGGGATCAATGGTTTCCCGAAGCGGCACGCCTTATGGCTCTTGCCGGCGCCGAGCTGCTGATATACCCTACAGCCATAGGATGGGAGTCGACCGACACTCCCGACGAACAGGAGCGCCAGCGTCAGGCATGGATGACTGTACAGCGTGGCCATGCCGTGGCCAACGGACTCCCGGTCGTGACCGTCAACCGGGTCGGCCATGAAGCCGATCCGTCGGCGGCGACCGGCGGCATACAGTTCTGGGGAAGCAGCTTCATAGCCGGTCCGCAGGGCGAACTGCTCTTCGAAGCGCCGACAGATCAGGAATGCACGCAAATCATCAGTGTCGACATGCATCGGAGCGAACAAGTGCGCCGCTGGTGGCCATTTCTGCGCGACAGGCGCATAGATGCCTACGACGGACTGCTGCGCCGCTATATCGCGACAGAATGAACTGATCAAGACATAAACAGACCGGAGCCGGTATAGCGATTCAATCGCAACCGGTTCCGGTCTGTTTTTTAGTTTATCGGTCAGTCAGTCACTCCGCAATACATCCTGGCAGACTGCGCAGATTGTATCGCGAAGCCATAACTTCGCCATAGGCTCCGGCCGAGCGAAGCGCGATCAGATCGCCGCGGTGCACTTCAGGCAACATCTCATCGTGACCGAAAACGTCGCTTGACTCGCATATCGGTCCGACCACATCATATTGTCTGAGTTCCCGGCCTGCGCCTGTCAGATTCTCTATTTTATGATGTGCCTGATACAATGCCGGACGTATGAGGTCAGTCATGCCGGCGTCGACGATGGCAAATCGCTTGCCAATTCCTTCCTTGACGTAGATCACACGTGTAATCAGCGACCCGCACTGAGCCACGACAGCCCTGCCCAGCTCAAAATGAAGCTGCTGTCCGTCACGGAGCTTCAGATGATTATGGAAAAGTGCGAAATACGGATCGAAATCAGCTATCGGATGCTTGTCGGGATCATCATAATCAACACCCAGTCCGCCCCCTACATTTATTGATTTTATCGAAGTCATACCCTGTTGCTCCAGATCATTCTGTATGGCATTGATGCGTTCACAAAGCATACGGTAAGGCTCCAGAGTCGTTATCTGGGATCCGATATGGAAATGCAGTCCGACAAATGACAGCGCCTTCGACTGCATGCACTTTTGTATCATCTGCGGCACCACACTGATATCAAGACCAAATTTATTTTCTTCCAGACCTGTTGTGATATAGTGATGGGTATGAGCATCGATGTTCGGATTGATCCGCAGTGCCACACGCGCCACCTTTCTTTCCTCAAGAGCAAGCTGCTCAATAATCTCGAGCTCCTGGGCCGATTCCACATTAAAGCATCCTATACCCTCACGCAGTCCAAGCAGTATCTCGCCATCGGTTTTTCCAACGCCGGCAAAAACTATGTCCTCAGCCTTGAAACCGGCGTTAATGGCTGCCGCGATCTCTCCACCGCTGACCGTATCGGCTCCAAATCCGGCCTCGCTAATCCGGCGCAGTATAGCCGGATTGGCATTGGCTTTCATCGCATAGTGCACATTGAAACCATATCGCGAAACAGATCCCTTGATCTTGTCGAGTGTCTGCTGCAGCAACTCCATGTCGTAATAATACAGCGGAGTAGCCGCTTTGCGAAATCGCTCGATCGGAAATTTCATACTCATTGTTATTATTCCGGTTTTGTTTCAAACAACTGTGCGCTCAACAAATTAAGCGCACGGACTTTGTCGGACGCCTTTACCAGAAGCGATATGTTGTAATTGCTGCCACCGTATGATATCATTCTGACAGGTATATCATGGAGCGCATTGATCACATCGGCTTCGAAACCACGGTTCTGCCATTCAAGATCGCCTACCACACAGATGATGACCATATCGCGATCCACCGTCACTGTGCCGAACTTCTTGAGATCCTCGATGATCTGATGCAGATTGCGCTCATTGTCTATCGTCACCGACACGCCCACCTCAGATGTGACGATCATATCGATCGACGTACGGTGTGTTTCGAATATCTCAAACACTTTACGCAGGAATCCATAGGCAAGAAGCATTCGGCTGCTCTTGATCTTGATGGCTGTGATATTGTCTTTTGCTGCCACAGCCTTGATCTTGCGTGTCGGCCGCGTGTTGTATATCAGCGTACCGTGAGCCTCGGGCTGCATGGTGTTGAGCAGACGCACGGGTATATTATTGAGCTTGGCCGGAAGCACACATGTCGGATGAAGAATCTTGGCTCCGAAATATGCCAGCTCCGCCGCCTCCTCGAAGTGCAGTTCGCCTACCGGCTGAGTGTTTTCCACAAATCTCGGATCATTGTTGTGCATTCCGTCTATATCTGTCCAGATCTCTATCTCCTCTGCCTTGACGGCCGCACCTATCAGCGACGCCGTATAGTCACTTCCGCCACGCTGCAGGTTGTCGGTCTCTCCATATGCGTTCTTGCATATATATCCCTGAGTGATATATAGGTCGGCGTCGGAGTTTTCCTGCAGAAGCTCGTTGATCTTATCAGTAATATACTGCATGTCGGGCTCGGCATTCTTGTCGGTCCGCATGAATTCGAGTGCCGGAAGCATGGCCGCATTGATGCCGCGTTCGTGCAGATAATTGATCATAAGAGCCGTCGACATCAGTTCTCCCTGGGCAAGAATCTCCTTCTCTTCAAAAAGAGTGAAAATAGGCTTGCTGAACGACCGGATAAAGCCGAGGCATTCCTCTATGGCCTGCCATGCTTTGGCACGGTATTCATCGGTAGCGTAGAGATCTTCGACCGTAGCACGATATTTGGCCTCAAGCATGTTGATGGTTTCTTTCGCACCGGTCAGATTCTTCTTGTAGAAATAGTCGGATATCTCTACGAGCGTATTGGTAGTTCCCGACATGGCCGAAAGCACTACTATGTTCTTGCCACGCTTAGTGATAAGCTCCACTACATCTTTTATTCGCTGAGCCGAACCTACAGAGGTGCCGCCAAACTTCAAGACTTTCATCCTATGTGTATTGTATGTATTAATAATGTTCGTTTTCTATAAATGCCAACATACTATGGCATTATCGGCACAAAGGTAATCAAAAAAGCCCTAAACGCCAAGTATCGGTGCAAGTGTTTGCCAATTTCTCATCACCTTCTGCCATCTCACCTTCTGCCATCTCACCCTCCTCAGGCCACTACCACGAAGGCGTGGCAACGGAGATATACATTCACGCAAATTCGGATATTCCCTTGCGCTCACATTTGAGCACACGTCCGGGCATCTCCTCGACCAAACCGAGATTGTGGGTAGCCATCACAACGGCCGTACCCTTGCGCGATATTTCGCGTAAGCGGTTGACGATCTGTTCACTCGTAGCCGGATCAAGATTTCCGGTAGGCTCGTCGGCAAGTATCAGACGCGGACGGTTGAGCAGCGCCCGTGCTATCACTATGCGCTGCTGCTCACCCCCCGAAAGCTCATGAGGCATCTTATATGACTTTGTCAGCATTCCCACTTCGGTCAGAACCTCCTCGATACGTGCGTCTATCTCATGCCGGTCGTTCCATCCGGTGGCATCAAGCACAAAGCGAAGATTGTCATAGACACTGCGATCGGTCAGTAGCTGAAAATCCTGAAACACTATGCCGATCTTGCGGCGGAGCATCGGGATATCACGCCGACGGAGTGTACGTAGGTCATATCCAAGCACCTCGGCATGACCGGCAGCTACAGGAATCTCGGCATACATGGATTTCAGCAACGAGCTTTTGCCACTGCCTACCTTTCCGATCAGATACACGAACTCCCCTTCTTCCAGCGTAAAGTCAACGTTTTTCAACACTATCAGCTCCTTACGATGGAGTTCTACACCTTTATAGTCTATGATTTTCTCCATTATCCTGACTATCGTGATTATCGTTTAATATCAGTATCCCATATCAGAGATAAACTTTATGCGCATGAGCCTGATTTCTTCCTCCGAATAGTCGCTGCCAAACTCTTGATAGGCCTCTTCAAGCATACCGCTCTCACTCTGCTTAAACCAGTCGAAAATCTCGTCCTGCTGATCCTCGTCGAGCATCTCGTCAATATAATAATTGATATTTATCTTAGTGCCGGAGTTGACTATCGACTCGATCTCATCGAGCAGTTCGTCAAACTCCATACCCTTCGAATCCGCTATCTCATTGAGATCTATCTTACGGTCTATCGCATGAATGATCGAAATCTTCACCTTGCTTTTGTTGGCAAGACTGCGTACTACAAGATCTTCCGGACGGTCTATATCATTTTCTTCGACATGCCGGCGGATCACCTCCACAAATTCCTTGCCGTAGCGACGAGCCTTTCCTGCACCGACGCCCGCTATCCCGGCAAGTTCCTCGATATTCACCGGATACGTGGTTGCCATAGCCTCAAGTGAAGGATCCTGGAATATAACGTAAGGGGGCAACGAATTCTGACGGGCTATCTTCTTGCGGAGATCCTTTAGAATGGAATACAGTTCGGGGTCGGCAGCACATCCGGCGCCACTCTTAAGCACCTCGACCTCTTCCTCCTCATTAAATTCACGGTCTTCCACAATTTTGAACGACTCCGGCTTGTTAAGAAATTTCTTTGCCTTGGGAGTAAGTTTGAGCAAGCCATAGTTTTCAATGTCACGCTCAAGATATCCGGCTATTACAGCCTGTCGGATCACTGCCGACAGAAATTTCTGATCAGATTTTTCGGTACATCCAAACAACTCCAGTTCGTCATGTCCGAGATTTCTGACATCAGCAGTACGTTTGCCCCGCATGACATCGACTATATGGTCAGCCTTGAATTTCTCTTTAAGCGCCGCCACCGTTTCTATGACAGCACACAATTCATCTTTTGCTTCCACTTTTTTCTTTGGGTTTAGACAATTGTCGCAGCTCCCGCAGTTTTCAGGCTTGTATTCTTCGCCGAAATAATGCAACAGCGACTTTCGACGGCACAGACTCGACTCGGCATATCCGGCGGTTTCCAGCAGCAGTTGCCGTCCGATGGTCTGCTCCGACAGAGGCTTGTTCTGCATGAATTTTTCCATCTTCTGCAGATCCTTAGCAGCATAGAATGTTATACACTTTCCTTCGCCTCCGTCACGGCCAGCTCGTCCTGTCTCCTGATAATATCCCTCTAGGCTTTTGGGCATATCGTAGTGTATGACAAACCTTACATCAGGCTTGTCGATACCCATGCCGAAAGCTATTGTAGCCACTATGACATCAACCTTCTCATGCAGAAATGCATCCTGGTTTTCCGAACGGGTCTGACCGTCCATGCCGGCGTGATAGGGCAACGCCTTGATATTGTTCACCTGCAGCATTTCAGCCAGTTCTTCCACTTTTTTACGGCTCAAGCAGTAGATGATACCGGATTTGCCCTCGTTATTCTTGATAAACTTGATTATATCACGGTCTACAGTCGGCGTCTTTGGTCGAATCTCGTAATATAGGTTTTCACGATTGAACGACGACTTGAACACACGTGCGTCAAGCATCGCCAGATTTTTCTGTATATCATGCTGCACCTTAAGAGTCGCCGTAGCCGTCAGTGCTATTACAGGACGCTTGCCGATCTCGTTGATAATAGGTCGTATACGACGATATTCCGGACGGAAGTCATGACCCCATTCAGAGATGCAGTGTGCCTCGTCAACAGCATAAAATGATATCTTTACGGTTTTAAGAAACTCGATATTTTCCTCTTTGGTCAACGATTCCGGCGCCACATACAACAGCTTAGTCTTTCCAGAAGCCACATCGGCTTTTACTTTGTCTATGGCCGCACGATTGAGCGACGAGTTCAGAAAATGAGCCACATCATCCTCTTCGCTGAAATTACGCATGGCATCGACCTGATTTTTCATCAGCGCGATGAGCGGGGATATCACGATGGCCGTTCCTTCCATGAGTAGTGACGGCAATTGAAAACACAATGATTTTCCACCGCCTGTAGGCATAAGCACAAAAGTGTCATTGCCGTCAAGCAGGCTCTGCATTATAGCTTCCTGATTGCCTTTGAATGTGTCGAAGCCGAAATGATGTTTGAGAGCTTCAGCGAGGAGGGTTGGATGAGTCATGGAAGGAATGTGAGGGATTGATATTATTTACTGTTCGCTTTGACAATTGGTTTAGTTCTACGTTGGTTTGTGAGGAGCGGTTTAAGGATAATCGGGAGGTTACTTGAATGTGGCTGTTTCGAAATTTGCCTGACGAAGTTTGTCAAGGGCATACTCTGCAGTCACCTCAAACTCCTTTAGATCGCTTGAAGGCACATCAAACATGGCATCGGTCATGATAGACTCCACGATCGAACGTAATCCGCGTGCGCCAAGCTTGTATTCTATGGCCTTGTCGACGATAAGATCAAGAGCTTCCGGCGCAAAGACCAGTTTCACGCCATCCATATCAAACAGTTTCTCATATTGCTTGATAATCGCGTTTTTAGGCTCGGTGAGCACGCGGCGCAAAGCTTCGCGGTCGAGCGGCTCAAGATGGGTCAATATCGGCAATCGGCCTATGATCTCAGGAATGAGTCCGAATGATTTCAGATCCTGGGGAGCCACATATTGCAGGAAGTTATCGCGCTTGATATTTCCGCGCGCGGTATTATTGGAATATCCTACCACATGCGTGTTAAGCCGTTGCGCAATCTTGCGTTCTATGCCATCGAAAGCACCTCCGCATATAAACAGTATGTTTTTCGTGTCGACAGGTATCATCTTCTGCTCCGGGTGCTTGCGTCCTCCCTGAGGCGGAACATTGACAACCGATCCTTCGAGAAGCTTCAGCAAACCCTGCTGTACGCCCTCTCCGCTCACATCGCGAGTAATCGAGGGATTGTCGCCCTTGCGTGCGATCTTATCGATTTCGTCAATAAACACGATGCCTTTCTGCGCTCTCTCCACGTCATAGTCAGCGGCCTGCAGCAGACGCGTGAGAAGGCTTTCAATATCCTCTCCCACATAGCCGGCCTCGGTAAGCACCGTGGCGTCGACTATAGTGAACGGAACATCAAGCATTCTCGCTATCGTTTTGGCCAAAAGAGTCTTGCCTGTACCGGTCGGTCCGACAAGTATTATATTGCTCTTTTCTATATCTACGTCGTCATTGTGTTGCGCCAGACGCTTGTAGTGATTGTAGACTGCTACCGACAGATATTTCTTAGCTGCGTCCTGACCTATTACATAGCTGTTAAGAAACTCGCATATTTCCTTAGGCTTAGGAACATTGTCCATCGACTCTCTATTGTCGGGCTTGGATTTCGACGGCTTTTGCCCGAGCACATCCTGACGGTACTGCGCAAGAGCCTCATTGATCTGCTCCACACATTCAGAGCATATATGTGTATCCGATACCGGACTTGGTACAAGCACCTCCGAAGCCTCAGCCGGCCGGCCGCAGAAAGCACATTTTATCTGGTTCTTCTTAGCCATTTTGTCTTCTGGTGTTTTTTGAAAATCCAGCGGCGTCATTCTAGACGCTCACTTCTGAAACTCGATCAATGCTTGGCCTTTACAAGCACCTCGTCAATCATGCCATAGTTCCGAGCCTCTTCGGCCGTCATCCAGTAATCACGGTCGGAGTCCTGCGCCACCCTGTCATAGCTCATCCCCGAGTGATCGGCAATGATAGTGTACAGTTCCTTCTTGAGTTTTTGTATCTCACGCGCCGTAATCTCGATGTCCGAGGCCTGTCCTTGAGCGCCACCCATAGGCTGGTGTATCATTACCCGCGAGTGACGCAGAGCAAAGCGCTTACCCTTAGCCCCGGCCACAAGCAGCACCGCAGCCATCGACGCCGCCATGCCGGTACAGATTGTGGCAACATCGCTCGACACATACTGCATAGTGTCGTATATTCCAAGACCGGCATACACAGAGCCGCCCGGAGAATTGATATATATGCTGATATCCTTGCCCGGATCAGCCGAGTCAAGATAAAGCAGCTGCGCTTGTATCACATTGGCCGTATAGTCGTTAACATCAGTGCCTAGAAATATAATGCGATCCATCATCAGACGTGAGAATACGTCCATCTGGGCCACATTAAGCTGACGCTCCTCTATAATGGTCGGAGAGATATAGCTCGACGTGATAGTCGCAGCATACTTGTCGAGCGCGAGCTGGTTCATGCCGAGATGCTTCACGGCATAATCTCTGAAATCATTTTTCATATTCTCTGTGTTCAATCTTTTCCTTCTTGTAAATTCTTTATCAAAGTTAGTAAGATTTTGGCTGAATTGCAAGTTTAAGATGTTTTTTTTGAAACAGCATCATTAGTTTAACGACTAAAAACACTGACGGGACTCCCCTTTTGCGATGGGGAATCCCGTCATTATTATGACATCCGACGGCCTTTCCGGCCGATCTCATCAGATTGTAGACGCTATCTCCTTGAACTTGTCAAGGCTTACGGTTTCACAGTCGAGAGTCACACCGTTCTCAATGCTCTGGAACAGCTTGAAATCACCGCACTGTTCCACAAGACGCGGACGGTAGTTCTTGTCGGCCAGAATGTTTTTGGCGTAATTGGTCAGAGTTTCGTCATCAATATTGGTCATGCCATACTGGGCGAACTGACGGGCTGCGATACCTTTGGCCATATCGATCAGATCCGATTCCTCTATTTTCACCTCAAGCTTCTGGGCTATATTCTCCTTCACCAGCTGCCACTTGAGATCCGGCTCCATGCGACCGTATTCCTCATCGATATTGCTGTCGTTGAGACCTTCGTTACGCATTATGAGCCACTTCTTCAGTATTGCGGCAGGCAGCTCCATCGATCCGTACTTCTCGAGGAAATATTTGCGTGCCGACATGCGGAACACCATTTCCGAATTCTGCTTCAGCTCTCCGGCGATCATCTCGCGGATAGCATTGCGGTAGCCGGCTTCATCGCTCACCTTGTCCTTGCCGAACACCTGATCAAAGAACTCCTGATTGAGTTCAGCGGGTCTTACCACAATAATTTCAGAGATGGTGAAACGGAAATCATTGTGAAGGTCGGCCACCTTAGCTTTGTCTACCTGCAGCATCGATGACATCTCGGTCGGATCACCATTACAGGTCATCCAGGGATTGAAAGTGATCTTGTCACCGACTTTCGCTCCCTTGAAGAGATCCTTCTGATCGTCCGACTTGAAATACATCGGAGCTACGATGCCGTTGGTCACCTGAATCGCGCCTTCGCCTTCGATAACATTACCGTTCTCGTCAAGCTGCTCTATAGCGCCCTTCACCAGAGCGTCATCCTCAAACTCCTCGCCAGGCACCTGTGCGCCGAAACGCTTGCGGAAAGCCTTATCCTGCTCGTCGACCATCTCATCGGTCACCTCGATAGTATAATAAGGTATATGCTCATCCTTGTCGATCTTCACGTCAAGTTCGGGAGCGAGAGCCATATCATATTCAAAGGTGAAATCTTTCTCTTTCTTGAAATCGAGTGCCTTCACCTCGACAGGCACAGGCTGGCCGAGAACATTGAGCTTATTGTCATCGATATATTTCATGACAGCCTCAAACACGTCGTGATTGATCACATCGCTTGTGACATCAGCCCCGAAACGGCGGTGCAGATCGGCGATGGCTACGTGTCCTTTGCGGAAACCCGGAATCTGATGGGTCCGGCCGATCTCCTTGAGCTTCTTGACAACGGTATCCTTGTAATCGTTCTCTTCGACATTCACCGTCAGGCGTGCGCTGACAGCGTCAGTCTTTTGCATGGTTACGTTCATAAATCTACGTTATGTATGTAAGTAAATTGATTTTTCAATAACTGAAATGCAAAATTACCAAAAAAGGGAATAATCCGCAATCCGTCGCCCAATTTTATTCAATTTTCACACTTTGCATATCCCAATCTTTATATTCCGGTTGATATTATCGTGGAATTTTACTAATTTCGCCAAAAATTCAAGAGATTCCACCATGGCAGAAAACCCTCTACTTGACAAGCTCGACGGCATTGAATCGCGCTTCGAGGAAACAGCCACTCTCATCACTGATCCGGATGTGATCGCTGACAGAGAGCGATATGTGCGTCTGTCTAAGGAATACCGTGAACTTCAGAAACTGACTGATGCCGCGCGACAATACCGCACGGCGCTGTCGGATCTTGACGATGCTAAAAATATACTCGCTTCGGAATCCGATCCTGAATTGCGCGGCTGGGCCAAAATCGAGATCGCATCAATAGAGGAGCAAATCCCCGCATTGGAAGAAACCATAAAACTGCTGCTCATACCGGCTGATCCGGCCGACTGCCGCAATGCCATGCTTGAGATACGTGCCGGAACAGGTGGAGATGAAGCCGCACTGTTTGCAGGCGATCTCCTCAAAATGTACGCCCACTATATTGAGTCGCGGCACTGGACCGCCGAACTACTGTCGGCCAGCGAAGGCCCATCGGGAGGTTTCAAGGAGGTCATAGTCCGAGTAAGCGGCGACAACGTCTACGGCACTCTGAAATACGAGAGCGGAGTGCATCGCGTCCAAAGAGTGCCGGCAACCGAAACACAAGGCCGCATACACACATCGGCTGCCACCGTTGCGGTGCTGCCTGAAGCAGAGCCATTCGACGTCGTTATAAATGAAGGTGAAATAAAATGGGACACATTCCGTAGCGGAGGAGCCGGCGGACAGAACGTCAACAAAGTGGAATCCGGAGTGCGCCTACGCTACCATTGGAGAAACCCAAACACAGGCGAAAGCGAGGAAATCCTGATCGAATGCACCGAAACGCGCGATCAACCCAAAAACAAAGAACGGGCACTCTCCCGTCTTCGCACCTACATATACGACCGCGAACGTCAGAAATATGACGACGACATAGCCTCACAACGCCGGTCGCTGGTGTCGACAGGCGACAGATCAGCCAAAATACGCACCTATAATTTCCCGCAGGGACGCATGACTGACCACCGCATCAATTATACCTCCTACAACCTTGCGGGATTTATCGACGGCGACATACAGCACTGTATCGACGCCCTTATTGTGGCTGAAAACGCCGAAAAACTAAAAGAATCCGAACTTTAACCAAAACAACGATTATATATGACGCGCAAACAATTGATCGACAACATAAAAAGCAAACAGTCATTTCTATGCGTAGGGCTGGATCCCGATATCAAAAAAATACCACAGCACCTGCTTGACTGCGAAAATCCACTGTTTGAATTTAACCGCCAGATCATTGACGCCACAGCCCCATACGCCGTGGCATATAAGCCGAATCTCGCATTTTACGAATCTCTCGGCACCGAGGGCTGGATTGCCTTCGAAAAGACAGTGAACTATCTGCGCGAGCACTATCCCGACCAGTTAATTATCGCCGACGCCAAACGTGGCGACATAGGCAACACATCGCGCATGTATGCACAAAGCTTCTTTGAACATCTGGGAGTCGATGCCGTGACCGTCGCCCCATATATGGGCGAGGACAGTGTCACACCGTTCTTAGGCTACGAAGGTAAATGGGTCGTGTTACTTGCACTTACATCCAACAAAGGATCACACGACTTCCAGCTCACAGAGGACACCGACGGCACGCGCCTGTTCGAAAAGGTCATTACGACATCAAGCCGATGGGCATCTCCCGAATCAATGATGTATGTGGTCGGCGCCACACAGGGACGCATGTTTGAAGACATTCGTCGTCTGGCTCCCGACAACTTCCTTCTCGTGCCTGGAGTCGGAGCACAGGGAGGTAGCCTGGAGGAAGTGTGCCGCTACGGCATGACACCAGACTGCGGTCTGCTGGTCAACTCGTCGCGTGGCATAATATTCGCCTCCGATGGAACAGACTTTGCTCAAAGAGCCGCCGAGGAAGCAAAAAAACTGCAGCAACAGATGGCCGAAGAACTCAAAAAGTTTTCAGTTTAAGAAAACAATAAGTATATTTGCCACGTAATATTACCATAACCGAAACGACAAACTAAAACCATATTTCTATGACAATCGACAGTTTTAACTTCGACGGCAAAAAAGCCATCGTACGTGTTGACTTCAACGTTCCCCTTGACGAGAACGGCCACATTACTGACGACACCCGTATCCGTGGAGCCCTCCCCACACTCAACAAGATACTCAACGACGGAGGAAGCCTCATCATCATGAGCCACATGGGCAAGCCCAAAGGTAAGGTCAACCCCAAATTCTCCCTCTCGCAGATCAAGGGCGATGTAGCCAAGGCTCTCGGCCGCGAAGTGAAGTTTGCCGACGACTGCGCTAAAGCCGCCGATGCAGCCAAGGCACTCAAGCCCGGCGAAGTGCTGCTCCTCGAAAACCTCCGCTTCTACCCCGAAGAAGAAGGCAAGCCCACCGGCATCGAAAAGACCGATCCCGTCTACGAAGCAGCAAAAAAAGAGATGAAAGAACGCCAGAAGGAGTTTGCCAAGCCCCTTGCAAGCTATGCCGACGTATATGTCAACGACGCATTCGGAACAGCCCACCGCAAACACGCCTCTACAGCCGTAATCGCCGATTCGTTCGACAAAGACCACAAGATGCTCGGCTACCTTATGGAGAAAGAAGTGAAAGCCGTCGACAACATACTTAAGGACATTCGTCGCCCCTTCACCGCCATCATGGGTGGATCTAAAGTATCCACAAAAATCGGCATCATCGAAAACCTCATGGACAAGGTCGACAACCTCATACTCTGTGGCGGCATGACCTACACCTTCGCAAAAGCCATGGGCGGCCACGTCGGCGATTCGATCTGCGAGAACGACAAGCTCGATCTCGCTCTCGACATCATGAAGAAGGCCAAGGAAAAAGGCGTAAATCTCGTGCTCGGCACCGACTGCGTGGCAGCCAACGCATTCAGCAACGACGCCGACACACAGATCTGTTCCGTAAAAGAAATACCTGACGGATGGGAAGGACTTGACGCCGGTCCCGAAACCCGCAAGTCATTCGAAGCCGTCATCGAACCCTCCAAGACCATTCTTTGGAACGGCCCCGCAGGAGTGTTTGAATTCGACAACTTCACTGCCGGTTCACGCGCCATCGCCGACGCAATCGTGAAAGCCACCAAAAACGGTGCATTCTCACTCATCGGCGGCGGTGACTCCGTGGCATGCATCAACAAATTCGGACTCGCCGACGAGGTATCGTACGTATCGACCGGCGGCGGCGCACTGCTTGAGGCAATCGAAGGCAAAGTGCTTCCCGGCGTAGCCGCAGTAGAGTAATCCCCTGCTCATGCACCGGCTCCCCACGAGGGAGTTCAGCATAGACAAAAAAAGACGCGACCCGACTACAATAGCCGAGTCGCGTCTTTTTTTATGTTTTATGCCGTGCTACCCCGATATTGACCCGTACCTACTCACGTTTCCCTTCTCCCACACCAACGTGAGTGTGCCGTTCGGCATACGGCAGTTTTGTGCAGACCTAATCACATTTGGACTAAGCATAGTGTATATCATCACTTCTTCTCTATTGTCAGTCCACCACAGATGGACGACAGGCCCGTCATAATAGACAAAGTGCTTTACTATACTTTCACAACGCTATGCGGAAAAATAAAGAAGAGTTAGAACTTTCAAAATACGATAATGAGTTATCGAACCTTGAGAATAAGATAAGTGATGTGCTGCTAATGTGTTGTCATTTAGTGACTATGTGGAAGCAAGCAGACCTGCTTACAGCTCATAAACTCCAAATATGTTATTCCCTGATGGTATTTATCGGGATAAAGAAAATGACGGTTATCGAACCATTACAGAAAATGCAGGGCTTGCAGTAATACGTAGGATAACTGAGAGTTACAAACGATAAAAAGAGGAAAATCCTTGCGGAAATTCCTCTTTGGTCAACTCGTGCGCATAGGGGGACTCGAACCCCCACGTCCGCAGACATTAGATCCTAAGTCTAACGCGGCTACCAATTACGCCATATGCGCCTTACGTGTACGGTGCAAAATTACTCAGTTTTTGCGAAACGCCCAAATTTTTGCCGGAAGAACAATTGTTTTGTACCTTTGCAATATGAATTTCAACCTTCAACACACATGCGCGGATTCAGCCGCCAGAGCCGGCATGATATCCACCGCCCATGGCGACATACTGACCCCGATTTTCATGCCAGTCGGCACAGTGGCGTCTGTCAAAGCAGTGCATCAGCGCGATCTCGCCGATGACGTCAAAGCCCAGATTATACTCGGCAACACATATCATTTATACCTCAGGCCAGGCACAGAAATATTGCATCAGGCCGGAGGACTCCATAGATTCATGGGATGGGAGCGCCCGATTCTGACCGACAGCGGCGGATTTCAGGTGTTCTCGCTTGCTGCAAACCGTAAACTCAAGGAAGAAGGAGCATGGTTCCGATCGCACATAGACGGATCCAAGCACCTCTTCACTCCCGAAAAAGTTGTCGACATACAACGCATCATAGGATCCGACATAATGATGGCTCTCGACGAATGCCCTCCCGGCACAGCCGATTATGACTACGCCTATCATTCACTGCAGCTCACACAACGCTGGCTAAAAAGAGGATGGGACAGATTTAAGGCCACAGAAGGACTCTACGGATTCAGCCAGACATTCTTCCCTATCGTACAGGGATGCACGTATCCCGAACTCCGACGCGAATCGGCCAAATTCGTAGCTGATCTCGGCGCAGAGGGCAATGCCATTGGCGGCCTCGCCGTCGGCGAACCGACCGAAGTGATGTACGACATGATAGAGGTAGTCAACGAGATACTTCCGGCCGACAAACCAAGATATCTGATGGGAGTCGGGACACCGGCCAATATGCTTGAAGCCATCGATCGCGGAGTGGATATGATGGACTGCGTGATGCCCACCCGCAACGGACGCAACGGTATGCTGTTCACAATGAACGGCATACTCAATATGCGAAACCTTAAATGGGCTAACGATTTCTCGCCGCTCGACCCCGATGGGACAAGCTTCGTAGACCATGCATACTCACGGGCCTATGTAAGGCATCTGTTTGTCAGTCAGGAGCTGCTCGCACTCCAGATCGGAGCCATCCACAACCTCTGCTTCTATCTCCACCTGATGGATGAAGCGCGCCGTCATATCATAGAGGGAGATTTCAGCCAGTGGAAACGAGCCATCATACCCCAACTGACCCACCGCTTATGACACATTTCCGACTCAAGATACTCGACCGATATATCATAGGGAAGTTTCTGGGCACCTATGTGTTTGCCATCGTGCTGATCCTGGCCATCACGATCATGTTCGACGTCAACGAAAAGCTCGATTCATTCCTGAAAGCCCCGCTCAAAGCCACTATATTCGACTACTTTCTGAACTTTCTGCCATATTTCGCCAACCAGTTCAGCCCCCTGTTCACATTCATCGCAGTCATATTCTTCACCTCGAAACTCGCCGACAACTCAGAGATCATCGCCATCCTGTCGTCAGGCATGAGCTTCAGGCGACTTCTTCGACCTTACATGATATCCGCTGCGGTCATTGCCTGCCTGACCTTCGTCCTCAGCGCCTACGTCATACCGCCTGCTAATGTAAAACGCATCGACTACACCAACACCTATGTCAAGAACAAGCGCGTAGACTACGGATCAAACATACAGCTTCAGGTCAGTAACGGAGTGATAGCCTACATCAACCGATACGACAACAACAACAGCACCGGCTACCGATTCTCGCTCGAAAAATTCGAAAACAAGAAGCTTGTATCGCGCCTCACTGCACAGACAATACGCTACGATACACTTCACCGGTGGGTGGCACGCGATTACATGATACGCGACTTCAAGGGCACACGCGAAGAAATCAGAAGAGGGACACGGCTCGACACCATAATACCGATCGAACCACGTGACTTCCTGATCTCAAAAAATGATCATGAAACAATGACCACACCCGATCTGGCGGAATACATCGCACACCAGAAGATGAGAGGCGTGGCCAATATCAAAGGATTTGAGATCGAATACCACAAACGGTTTGCCATGACTGCCGCAGCTTTCATACTTACTGTTATCGGCATGGCACTGTCATCGCGCAAAGTCAAAGGAGGAATGGGCATCAACATAGGCATCGGACTTGTGCTCAGCTTCAGCTATATCCTGTTCATGACCGTGACATCCACATTTGCCATATCGGGAATGACATCACCTCTGATAGCGATGTGGATACCCAACATCATTTATACAATAATAGCAGTAGTACTGTATCGTAGAGCCTCACATTGATTCGAAGCTCAACCGTATGGCCACACGTCCGTAATGGTCAGTAAATTCCGACAGCACTACCCTGCCGTTGACAAACTCCACTCCGCTCTCTTCGCCTTCGAAGGGGCGGAGTGTTATTTTACCCGACTCATCGATGACCGCTATATGCATTGAGTAGCGCCCGGCAGATGTCACAATCTCATGAGCCATTATTTTCAGCGGCCCACCGACAATCCTATCGGCCATATTTACCGGAATAACACTTCTGACCTGTAGCCACCGACGAAGCCCCTCTGAAATCGCTACGCATTCTGACAAGACTTATCGAATCGACAAATGCCACTTCATCACCGCTGTCATAGCGCAGATAGCCATATACGTCCGTCGCGGTCTTGTCTTTGTCAAGTGCAAGACGAATGCGTTTCCAGCCGTCACCATCAGTGCTTATAGTATTATAATCCTTGCTTCCGTCCTGATATTGAGCCGCGACAGCGATCTCTGTCGGTCCGGCAGAACCAGTGATCCTTGCCGACAACACATAGACATCACCCTTTTCCCAATTACGGTCAAGTGGCATGTCGAACTCTATTATATCGCTCGGCATAGCCGGACCAAACTGACGGAAACGCATACCAGGCCAAACATCCACCGAATCACCGTCGAGCACAAGCGACCGCATCGTAGTCGATTCGCCTTTGGCTCCGGCAAGCGTTCTGGTTCTGGCTATATCACGGTCTATCATCTCGATCGCCTGATCATACACCTCCACATATTTTTCCATATTGAACGCATACCAGCGCATCGAACTGTCCACCTCGGCCTGACTCACGCCATTGCGCAGATATATGGCCTGCCGCAGCACATCTTTGGCCGAATCCGTTCGCAGATCATTGCCTGATGACTCCGCTACGCTTTCGGCTATATTCATATCGGCAATGATCCTTGCCATTTTCTTTTCAGGAAGTATGCCCGACGGACGCGAAGAACAAGCCGCTACACCCATAAGCATAGCGGCTCCTATAGTTATAAGTAGTCCCTTTCGCATTACCGGCTTGTTTGGTCTTCCACCGCAGGTTCGTCAGAATGACTGCCCGACAGATGCTTCGTATAGAACAGAATTATCACCACCATGCCGACAGATATAGCAGCATCGGCCAGATTGAACACCGGCTGGAAAAAGAGAAAATTCTCACCACCGACCCATGGCATCCACTCGGGCCAGTCGAAACTGAACAACGGGAAGTAGAACATATCCACTACCTTGCCGTATAACAGAGGAGCATATCCGCCTCCATCGGGCATCATGACAGCCACCGCCGGCGGCATCGGATCATTGAACAGCACTCCGTAGAATACACAATCGATTATATTTCCCGCCGCACCGGCTGTCACCAGCGCCAGACACGCTATGAATCCGTAACCGACATCAGTCCTGCGACAGAAACGCACTATTACCCAGCACAACGCTGTCACAGCCACGATTCTGAAAAGCGTAAGAAACAGCTTCGAACCCATCTGCATGCCGAAAGCCATCCCGTCGTTCTCCACAAACACGAGTCTGAACCATTCAGCGATCCGCAATTCTTCTCCCAGATAAAAATGAGTTTTGACCCAAATCTTTATGAACTGGTCGAGAATTATCGTCGCAAGGATGATCGCTGCGGCAGCCTGTCCCTTTGTAATCTTCATCAGCCCCGATTATTTCTTACCGTTGATCTTTACATCGATACACAGCGTGGCATGAGGCACCGCCATAAGACGCTCCTTCGGGATAAGCTTGCCGGTTTCACGGCATATTCCATACGTCTTGTTCTCGATCCTCACCAATGCGGCCTGAAGATGCTGTATGAACTTCATCTGACGCTGTGCCAGTCGACCGGCCTCTTCCTTGTTAAGGACAGCCGCTCCCTCTTCAAGCACCTTGAAAGTAGGCGATGTATCGGCCGTGTCGTTGCCGCCGGTATTCGTGAGATCCGCACGAAGCATCTCATAGTCGCGTTGCGCTTTTGCAAGTTTTTCGAGGATCAGCGATTTGAATTCCTGCAATTCCTCATCGGTATATCTTGTTTTTTCCGACATGATTAGATTTATTTTGAAAGGGTAATTCTTACTTTTACATCGGTTCCGTCTATATCAAGCACCTCGGTCAGTTCATCGTCAGCCACCTCACCGACCTCGAGAGTGTCGGCAAGCACCTGACGCGATATATAGTCGGCATAGCCCGCCACAGCATCATCGGTCAGCTGACTCGCTGCAAACACGATATTGATCCGATCCGTGATCTGATAATCGCGGCTCTTGCGCAGATTCTGAACACGGTTCACAATCTCACGCGCCACACCTTCCTGACGCAGCGACGGAGTGACGGTAATATCAAGAGCCACTGTCACATTACCCTCATTCGCCACAAGCCAGCCGGGGATATCCTCCGATATGATCTCCACATCGGCAGCATCCACGCTCGCCTCAGTGCCGTCGATCATCAGAGTGATCTTTCCATCGCGCTCAAGACACGAGATTTCCTGCTGTCCGAGCGCCTGAATGGCTGCAGCCACCTGCTTCATCTGCTTGCCGAATTTCGGGCCGAGCTTCTTGAAGTCGGGCTTGACACGCTTCACCAGTATGCTTTGGTCGTCATCACCTACTATTTCAAGCTCTTTTACATTTACCTCGCTCAATATCAAACCCTTTATCGCCTCAAGAGCCTTACACTGACGATCGTCAACTGCCGGCACGAGTATCTTCTGAAGCGGCTGCCTTACTTTTATCTCGGCCTTGCGACGCAATGCCAGCACCATTGAGGTGACAGTCTGTGCAAGATGCATTCGATCCTCAAGCTCTTTATCGATCATCGCAAGATCCGCCTCCGGGAACAGTTCCAAATGCACCGACCGGTCTGACCTGTTCAGGTCACGATACAGCCTGTCGGCAAAGAACGGCGATACAGGAGCCATCAGCTTAGCCACCGTCACCAGACACTTGTACAGCGTCTGATAGGCTGCGAGTTTGTCGGCATTCATTTCGCCACCCCAGAAACGCTTGCGGTTAAGACGAACATACCAGTTGGAGAGATTGTCGCATACAAATTCGCTTATAGCGCGGGCAGCTTTGGTCGGTTCGTAGTCCTCAAGCGCCTCCTCTACCTCCTTCACGAGCGAGTTGAGCAACGACAATATCCAGCGGTCGATCTCCGGAAGAGATTTCATGTCGACGGCCGGCTCCGCACCGGTAAATCCATCGACATTTGCATACAATGCAAAGAACGAATACGTGTTGTACAGGGTTGAGAACAGTTTTCTCGACACCTCCTGCACCCCGGCCTCGTCAAACTTCAGATTGTCCCACGGCGAAGAATTGGATATCATGTACCAGCGCAGCGGATCCGATCCGAATTTCTCGATCGCATCAAACGGATTGACCGCATTACCAAGACGCTTTGACATTTTATTTCCGTCTTTGTCAAGAACCAGACCGTTGGATATGACTGCCTTATAGGCTCGATCACCGAACACCATACCGGCTATGGCATGGAGCGTGAAGAACCATCCACGAGTCTGGTCGACACCCTCAGCAATGAAATCGGCCGGGAAAAGATCGCCACGGTCAAACGCTTCCTTGTTTTCAAACGGATAATGGATCTGCGCGTAAGGCATGGATCCGGAGTCAAACCATACGTCGATTAGGTCACTCTCACGCTTCATCGGCTTTCCGGTCGGACTTACAAGCACGATATCATCGACATACGGACGATGCAAGTCTATCAGCTCATAGTTCTCTTTTGTGAAGACACCCGGCACGAATCCACGATCCTTGTAAGGATTTGACTTCATAACTCCTGCACTGACAGCCTTCTCTATCTCGTCATAAAGCATGGCTACGCTGTCGACACACAGCTCTTCGCTGCCATCTTCAGTGCGCCATATAGGCAGAGGCGTACCCCAGTATCTGCTTCGCGACAGATTCCAGTCCTGCAGATTCTCCAGCCATTTGCCAAAACGTCCGCTGCCGGTCGACTGAGGTTTCCATTTTATATCGCCATTCAGCTCCATCAGCTTTTCCCTCGCGGCCGTAGTGCGGATAAACCAGCTGTCGAGAGGATAATACAGCACCGGCTTGTCCGTTCGCCAGCAGTGAGGATAGCTGTGGCTATGCTTCTCTATCCTGAACGCGAGTCCCTGCTGCTTGAGCATCATGCAGATAGCCACATCAAGCGTTTCAGCATCAGGCGCAAGTGCGGGATCATACGCATTTTTTACATATCGTCCGGCCCACGGTCTATAGGCCTCCACATCGACATTGCTCTTGACATATTCCGGATCAATATCTTCTATCCGGAAAAACCGACCCGTCAGGTCCACCATCGGACGGATATTCCCGTCACGATCCACAAGAGTCAGAGGCGGCACGCCGTTCTGCCGAGACACACGAAGGTCGTCAGCGCCAAATGTGCCGGCTATATGCACTATGCCCGTACCGTCATCTGTGGTCACGTAATCGCCTGGGATCACCCTGAAAGCGCCCTCGCCCGGATTCATCCACTTGATAAGCTGATCGTAACGCATGCCCACAAGCGAATTGCCATCGCAGGAACCGACTATCTCATAAGGCACCACCTTGTCGCCCTTGACATAGGAGTCAAGCGGCTGACCGGCACCCTTGGGATTCAATACCGATCCGACCAGCGCATCAGCACACACAACCGTCATCTTCTCTCCCGAATATGGGTTGAATGTGCGTATGATATCATATCTTATCGACGGACCTACCGCCAGCGCCGTATTCGAAGGAAGAGTCCACGGAGTTGTGGTCCATGCCAGGAAATAGGGTTCACCCCATCCCTGGAGATTTTCAGGAGCGTCAATTATCTTGAACTGGGCTATGCAGGTGGTGTCCTTTACATCGCGGTAACATCCGGGCTGATTCAGTTCATGCGAACTAAGTCCGGTGCCTGCCGCCGGCGAATACGGCTGTATGGTATAACCCTTGTAAAGATATCCCTTGTCGTATAGCTGGCGGAGAAGCCACCATACGCTTTCTATATATCGGTTGTCGTATGTGATATACGGATCGTTCATGTCCACCCAATATCCCATACGGTCTGTGAGCGTCTCCCATTCGCGGGTGTATTTCATCACTTCCGAACGGCAGGCGGCGTTGTAATCGTCCACACTTATTTTCTTGCCGATATCCTCTTTGGTGATACCCAGATTCTTTTCCACGCCAAGCTCCACCGGCAGACCGTGAGTGTCCCATCCGGCCTTACGCTTCACATGAAAACCTTTCATGGTCTTGTAACGGCAGAAAATATCCTTGATCGTACGAGCCATCACGTGATGGATGCCCGGCATACCGTTGGCCGACGGCGGCCCCTCGTAAAACACAAAAGAAGGAGATCCCTCGCGCTCCTTTATGCTTTGCCCGAACAGCCCCTGACGGGTCCAGTCGTCGAGCATCTCTTTATTTATTCCCGACAGATTGAAACTGTCATATTCCTTGAATTTATTATACATCGCGAATGTTGTCTTAAATCAAGTTGCAAAGTTACGATTATTTGATCAACAATCAACTCTTTTGCTTTCAGAAAATGAGATTTACCGCAGCCGCCACCGACTTTCCGTCAGATCCCACAGCCGGAAGCGCAGTCACGGTAATACGACTTTTATCCCAACCAAACAGACGCCGCTCCAACGGCAGCAGGAGATAGGCCAGTCTGGCCGACACAAATCCTGTCACAGCCCCTCCGACCACATCGCCGAAACGATGACGATGATGATGAATCCGCAGAGCTCCAACGCCGGCCGCCCATAGATAGGCGCCAGCACCCCAGCCCCAGCCATACTCGCTTCTGATGATTTCGGCACCGACAGTGGCACGAGCCATGTGTCCCGACGGAAACGAATGATTGTCTGTGCCGTCAGGCCGACGCGACCGGATGGTATGCTTCATTGTCTGCACAAGTATTTCATCAATAGCGACAGCTGTTACAGTCACTGCCAAACGTTCTCTGAACGTGTGACGCGCGTCGACGCCCGCAACACCGATAGCTGGAGCGGCTATTAGCGGCACGACCTGTCCGACATCATCGAGAAAATAGCTACGCGCATCAGCTGCAAAAACCGTAACTGCGAGCAGCAGGCTCAAAAGAATACGTTTCATTCAAAATACCATTTATGATTCTTTACGAGAGTAATGCCGGGCGTCATCTCACTGCCAAGAATACGGCGAACTTTCACAACTTTGCGGGGCACATAATCAGCCTCGCCGGGATATATGCTACCATACCCAACACGACCCGAAGAATGGATATAACGACCGCCACCGATATGGATAGCCACATGTGTTATGCGGATGCCGTCGCTCCCAGCAAAAAAAAGCAGGTCAGCGGCACGCCACTCTGTCGGATCGTCAATTGCGACATCTCGTCCGGTAAGAGCCTGCTGCGAAGCGTCGCGCCGCAATATCAGCCCCGACTGCCAATAAGCAGCCTTGACCAGACCGGAGCAATCCGGTCCCTTGGAAGTCATGCCACCCCACACATACGGAGAACCGACCATAGCCATGGCTGCCGACAGCACTGCCGACCCATCAGGCGTTGCCGATGACCAAGCAGCGAAATCCTCGACCGACTGTCTTTCGACATATCCTTCGGCTCTGCCACCCGGCATACCGACCCGAACAAACTGTCCGCCGTCATCCGACAATCGCTCCACGATATCCCCCTCGACCAGCTCGGCAACACGGTGTCCTGTCATAAGCGAATCAGCCCATACACCGATGGTGCCCGGAGAGGTCACGATCATACGGCTTGACCTGCGCCACTTCGACATGAGGCTATCGTTGAGCAAAGTGACATTGGCTCTGTTTATATAGCCACGGTAACCGTCGGGCAGCTCTACACCATACCAATCGCCGACACGTTCACCCATCTTCACGGGCGTACCGCATATAGCCTGAGTGGTCTGTTCCGACGCATGCGATGGCTTTGCCCTCACACAGGCCACGGATATATCGACAAGCCCCCACCGACTATCGTCGGCAGGGGTTTTATTCTGACCCGACACCCCGACGACAATCGATGTCACCGCCGCAAGCGTCATCAGGTATTTTCTCATCGCAATCAGTGCTTTGTCATTTCAGTTATGACATCTTTGATCTGCTGTCCGAGCTGCTCGGCCTCCTGCATCGTATGCGCCTCGGAATAGATTCGTATGATCGGCTCCGTATTGGATTTGCGCAAATGCACCCAACTGTCGGCGAAATCTATCTTCACGCCGTCGACATCGGTAATCTTTTCGCTGGCATAGCGCTTCTTTACCTCCTCGAGGATAGCGTCTACATTGATTTCAGGAGTAAGCTCTATCTTGTTTTTGGCTATGGCGTAAGCCGGATAAGTCTTTTTGAGTTCACTCACCTTCTTGCCGCTCTTGGCCAGAAGCGACAGGAAGAGAGCCACACCGACCAAAGCGTCACGTCCGTAATGCGATGCCGGATATATCACACCGCCATTACCTTCGCCACCGATCACGGCACCGGTTTCTTTCATCTTCGTGGTGACATTCACCTCGCCCACCGCCGATGCCGCATATTGGCAACCATGAGCCGCGGTGATGTCGCGGAGCGCACGCGAAGAGCTGAGATTTGACACAGTTGCGCCGGGTGTGTGCGACAGCACATAGTCTGCGACAGCCACCAGAGTATATTCCTCCACGAACATATCGCCGTTCTCCATCACTATCGCCAGACGATCCACGTCGGGATCAACCACAAATCCCACATCGGCCTTTCCGTCACGCATCAGACTTGATATCTGGGTGAGATTTTCAGGAATAGGCTCCGGAGTATGCGAGAAGCGACCGGTCACCTCACAGTTGAGTTCTATTATATTTTTCACGCCAAGCGCCCTGAGCAGCTGCGGTATGACAGTACCTCCCACAGAGTTGACTGCATCCACCGCCACTGTGAAATTGGCTTTGGATATAGCATCAGTATCCACCAGATCTAGAGCAAGCACCTTTTCGATATGCTTGCGGTCGTATGTCGTATTGACCAGTTCATGGCCGAGATCCATCACGTCGCAGAACGTATAGGCATCGGCCTCTGCCGCAGCAAGCACCTCCTTGCCCTGTGCATCATTGAGAAACTCGCCGTTTTCGTTCAGAAGTTTAAGCGCGTTCCACTGCATGGGATTGTGGCTTGCGGTTATTATAATACCGCCACAGGCATTCTCTTCAGTGACAGCGATCTCTGTAGTCGGAGTAGATGCCAGGCCGATATTGACCACATCAAATCCCATGCCGCAAAGTGTGGCTACAACAATGCCGCTCACCATTTCTCCGGAGACTCTTGCATCGCGTCCAACGACAATAAGATTGGTGTTTTTGGTTGTATTACGTCTTATGAACGTTGCATAAGCGGCCGTAAACTTGACGATATCAAGCGGAGACAGACCTTCGCCAGGAGCACCGCCGATAGTGCCACGTATTCCGGAAATCGACTTTATTAATGACATGATTGGTTATTGTGTTAAGTGTATATATTCAGACTATGGAATATTTGTCAGATCTGGCTCTTATAAAACCTGATATGATACAGATACGGCTGCACGGATGATATCTCTGATGTCCAGCCATACTGCGACTTGACCACCAGACGCACCTCACTGTTGAGTGGCAGATACTGAAGCGGCATCTGTATGGCCATTCCCCACGCCGATGACGATTCAAGTGTGAAATTCTGATAACGGAACGACATATTGCCACCCTCTACATAATCGCTGTTGCCCTCACCCGGCATTGTGTTGACGCCATCGTAATTGATAAGGTTATAACGCATAAACCGGAAATATATCAGCTGGTCGGACTGCGCCATCTCGCCGTCACCCTTCTTCACCACCTGCATGAACACATTGCCGTCGTTGTCAAGGCGGTAGTAAGGAGCGTCCTCGCCGGTGATGAAATCATTATCTTCAGGCAGAGTCGTTTCGATCGTCTGGTCGGCAAGATATAAGTTCACAGCCTTGTTCTCTTCTTCAAGAAGCTCGGCATAGCTCTTGTCATCATCGCACGCGGTCAGTACTGCTGCAAATGCAGTCAAGGCAGCCACAGCCAACCACGAAATTCTGTTAGATATATTCATTTCTGTTTGTTATTGTATCTGTTTATTATTAATTCTATGTACGCCATCATGCCGGATCGAGATGCTTGTCAAAATCATCAAGCGCACCCATGATCTTTTCGAGAGCCGCCGCTGCCGTACCGGTGAACTCTCCGCCGGCAGCATTCAGATGGCCGCCTCCGCCAAACAGACGTTCACACACGAGATTGACCGGAAAACGTCCTTTGCTTCGCATCGAAACCTTCACAAAATCAGCCTCATCCTGACGCAGATACACGCTCCACGTCACTCCCGGCACCGCCAGAGGCCTGTTGACAAGTCCCTCGGTGTCGCCTTTTACGTATGAAAACTCGTTAAGTTCCTTACGGTCAAGGATTATAACAGCAAGCTGATGATCTGGAAAGATCTGCATCTTGCGATACAATGCATAGCCGTTGATCCTCAGCGATTCGGCCCGATGTGTATTCCATGCGAGCGTGTACACCTCATCCTTGTCCAGTCCCTTTGCAAGCAACAATGATATTATCGAGTACAAGTCGGGATCATTGGAGTTATATGAAAAATTGCCAGTATCCGTAAGCATACCCGTGTAAATGCATGTTGCGGATTCCTCGTCCAGCAGATCATACAAGCCTGCTTGCCATAAGATATGAAACAAAAGAGCACACGTCGACGACTGTTCCGGTCGTGAAATTGTCAGATCAGCGAAATCGTCGGGATTCAGATGATGGTCTATCAGTATTTTGGCCGCCTCGCAGCGCTCTATCATCGGAGCCAGACGGTCAATGCGCTTCAGCGAATTGAAGTCAAGACACACTATAGTGTCTGCATCGGCCAGCATACGCCTCACTCTTTCAGGATAGCGCGATGCTATCACGATATCCTGGAAGCCGGGCAGGAAATCAAGTGTGGAAGCCGGAGTGTCGGGCGTTACCACAACTGCCGATTTGCCCATCCGGCGCAATATATGGCACAAGCCGAGCGACGACCCCAGAGCATCACCGTCGGGAGTCATGTGGCAGGTTATCACAAATTGCGACCCTTCGGTTACGTATTTTGTGAACTGCTCTATATCCGGTATGTCAATCGAGCGCTGTAATTCCATATCTGGGCTGAAATTTTTGCAAAGTTAATGTTTTTTGTCGAAGTCATGCACCGACGACATATATTTGGACACCCGTTTAACAATTTTTCTCTCCCTGCACAGAATATATTCTCGTCAATATCTCACGCCGGCATGATTATCGTTTTTGTTGTTTCACTGCACGATACTGACATCGCGTTTAATAATGCAATATCTGCCACGACATCACAATGCCCCTGAGAATTTTTTGACCGGATTGCCGCGTCCCAGACTGTCGTGATTGCTCCATTGGCGCGAATGCGATTCGGCAATGGATCTGTCATTTAGCTGACGGAGTTTCAGCAACAGTCTTTCGCGGGCGAGCTTTTTGTTTTGCGACTGAGAGCGTTCATCTGAACATTTGACTGATAGTCCTGATGGAGTATGAATTGCACGGACTGCTGTTTCAACTTTATTGACGTTCTGACCTCCTTTGCCACTGGAACGGCATGTTTCGTAAACTATGTCCACCTCATCAATCTGCGGTAGTTCGACTTCATCGAAAAAATTGACACCGACAAACCAGTTGCTACGCTTGTGTCCCGGACGATATGGATTTTTGGTAGAGCGCCAAAGAATCGTGCCCTGCCAATCTTCTACAATGGAGTGAGGGACTGCTTCCTCAGTGGCAAATGTCATTGACATGAAACAGCCATACTCCATATTGTGAGGTTCGTAATCTGCAAGTTGGAGCGACGGAATGACTTTGAGCAATTCACGTGACACGAGCGTGACGACTCTTGCACATTCCACCGGACCACGCCCTGCTGTGATCTGTATATAGTATTTTACTCGCATAGACTCTTTTATCATTCTCCGTTGTCTTTGATGTTTAATTTAGGTATAATCATGCATACGACATCGACTGTCGGACTGATAAGCTCAAGTATTTCCTCTGTGGGTTTGTATGCCATGGGAGATTCGTCCAGTGTGCCTGTACATACAGATGATGAATAGATACCTGTCATTGAATTTTCATATTCGCCAATTGATATCAGTTTTCTGGCTTGAGCCCGACTCATAATGCGCCCGGCACCATGTGGAGCACTTTTCAACCACAATTCATTCCCCTTTCCTACACAGATAGCAATTCCGTCGCGCATGTTGAACGGTATTGCCATCTTTCTACCCTCGGTGGCGTCAATCGCACCTTTGCGCAGCATCGGGCGCTCGTCGGTTACAGATATATAATTGTGGGTAGTAAAGATGGATTCGATACACTTCGCCTTACACAACTTTTTGAGTATCGCGAAAATACGCTCACTGATTATCTGATGGTTATACAACGCATATGCCTGAGCTACAATCATATCGGACAGATAACCACGTAGAGCATCACCCCAAAGATAACCGATGTATTTGGATCTTTTGGGACTCTGTGCGATATTCCGCCAATGATTGGCAACCTTGACTCCAAGATTTCGCGACCCGCAATGGATCGTCAGCCATCCGGCTCCTGATTCGGATTCTTCACCATACTCAATGAAATGGTTACCGCCGCCAAGTGTGCCAAGGCTTTTGTAGAACACACCTTCCTGAAGTTTTACACGACGACAGAAGTCGGCGATGAATCGTGCGTCGATGCGGGGAGTCTCATTTATCAGATCTGGAGCAGCCGAGCGTGCCTTCTGATATTGCGAGTTAAGAAACCGGCACAGCTCTTTCTCATTTAGAGAATTCTTCTTGCAAATCTCGGCTCCGGCAGGAATTGCCTCGCGGATGCGATGATCAAGCAGAGGGTAATCCTCCGGATTGACATTGCACGATAGTCTATGCATCGAAATGGTGCAGCCTATATCGACGCCGACATGATCGGGATTTACATACACTCCTATGGGATAGGCTGTGCCTACATTGCACAAACTTCCGGCGTGAACATCAGGCATTTGCACAATTGGCACACCCTCCATAGCCGGGTGATCACAAAGTCCTGTAATCCAGTCAAGAGCCGCCTGCTCTATGTTTTCAGTGAAAACTTCAGCCGATGTTGAGTTACCTATAATTTTCATGTCCTTTTTTTTGCAAAGTTGCGACACCGATGCGCAATGAATTTGCGCAGACATTTCTTTCTTTAACAAAAACCGCAAAATATCGGAAATATCTAACCGATTTTTGGACAGAATGTCAGATCATTTTTTTATAAGTAACTCGCAAAAATTAGCTGCGAGTGATTTTTGAGATTTGTTCGAGTGGTTTTTGCTTGAAAACGAGGGCGTGTAGCGAGCTACACAACTGAGGATGAAAGCAAAAAACGCCGGACAAAATCAAAAAGTACCGCAGCAAACCATGGGTTACTGACGAGTTTCATAATATCAACTAATTTTTAAGAGTTACTTAAAGACAACAGTTCGGTAATTTTTGAGCAGGCATAGCTGTATCGCACTGATACACAACAGTTTGCATTGATATTGAATTGTTATTGCATCTTATTGATATTCAATTGAATATGCAAATTTTACCGAACTATTGTAAAGAGAGTGTAGGTACAAATTATCCTCTCCCTACCATTCCGGCACATCATTCCGGAATAATGACTTGAAACATCACAATGTCTTGATATCTGGATTTATCAGATACAACCGCCCCGTGGCTCTGGTGATCGAAGTGTATAGCCACCGATAGAAGTCAAGACCTTGTGCTTCCGGCGGGACGTAACCCATATCCACATACACATCACTCCACTGGCCGCCCTGCGATTTATGGCAGGTGACAGCGTATGCATACTTGACCTGCAAAGCATGGAGATAAGGATTCGACCGCGAAGCCTTGAGCCTGTAGGCCATCGGAGTCTGCGAAGCAAATCGGTCAGGATCGTTAATCACACCTTCAAGCAACTGCGCAGCTTTTTCAGCTCCCAGCGCCGGTGAGTCCGAATTCAACGCATCAAGACATATCTTGCAGTCGAGATCCACCTCACGGTCTGGCATAGTTATCGATACATCCGCAAATCTCAGACCATATTTTGACTCGGTCCCGTTCACACGGTTTACAACCGCCATATCTCCGTTGGCTATAAAATCCAGCCCTTTCGTCTTGGCACTCCACAGATAATTGTTCTTCACCACCAGCAGACGCTCTCCCACACACAGCTCCTCCTCGCGTCCGAGAATAGACGCACGTATCGCAGCATTAAACTGAGTGGCACGCCTATTGGAACGCGTAATTACTATCGTATCGTCAATCCCAGCATCGGCGTAAGACCGCTCAATCTGATCCTGAAGCTCTTCGCCGGGCAAAGCCACGACATCGCCGAATCCTTTCAGCCTAATCTGCGGCTCCGGCAACGGATCGCGACGCATAGCCCTCCGCAGCCATGTGGCATTGTACAGTATTCCGGATCCCGCGCCCTGACGTACCACCTCGGTCATCACAGCATGAGTAACCCGTAGCCCCGATTCTTTCAAACGCGCTACATTCATTGCCGGACTCTCACTGCAACCCACCGGAGGCAACTGCGCGACATCGCCCAGCAATATCATCCGGCATCCGTCGCCTGAATACACATACTGAATAAGATCCTCAAGCAGACTGCCTCTGACGTCGCCCGCCGACTGCGACTCCCCTATCATCGAAGCCTCGTCGACAATAAAAACACCTCCAGTCAGATTATTGTCGGCCACCTCCGCAGTACCAAAGCCCAAGCCTGTGCCGTCGGTCCGATATATGCGCCGGTGTATGGTCGTGGCAGGCAGCCCTGCGAACTTACTGAACACCTTTGCGGCACGTCCTGTAGGCGCAAGCAAAACCACAGGAATCCGGGCATCGCGCAAAGCACGCACCAAAGCACCCGTCACCGAAGTTTTGCCCGTTCCCGCATACCCATTGAGCAGAAACACGGCATCACTCGGCATCAGCGGCGAACAAAAACGCGCAAGTGCGGCTATCAGTTGCACCTGCTGATCATTAGGCACATACGGCAGGTTCAGCAGTATGCTTTCAGCAAACTCATCAATATTCATCCGGCATTTTACAGTAAAACAATCGGCGCTACCCCGATGGATTACAAGGGATAGCGCCGATCTGTTTCAGGATCTGTCTTTACAGGATCATCAGTCCTGATTGAGGTTTACGCGCTTGAAGTCAACTACAACCAGTCCCTTCGAGCTCTTGTCGAGATACTGACCGATTGTCACGGTAGCATCCTTGATGAACTCCTGCTCCATGAGCACAGACTCCTTGTAGAACTTGTTGACGCGACCCTTTGCGATATTCTCTATCATCTGGGCAGGCAGATTGGCAGCCTTCTGCTCGGCGGTTTCCTTGGCGATAGCACGCGCCTTGTCGGCCTCCTCTACAGTAAGCCATCCCTTGGCGATGTTGCTTTCGATGTGAGCCTCCGAGTCAACGAGATTGGGGTTGATGCCGGCCTTCTTGAGAGCTGCCTCGACAGCCTTCTTGACCTGCTCTTCCTTAGTCTTGTCAACAGCAACCTTGTATTCGGTATCAACAACCGAAGCCGGCACAGACTCGATGCTTACAGCCACAGGGTTCATCGAAGCCACCTGCATGGCCACGTCGCGGCCGAGCTGATAGTCAACATCAGCCTGATTGAAACCGACGATGGTAGACAGCTTGTTGCCAAGGTGATCGTAAGCGGTCGTAGACTCAGCCTTGACCCACTCATAGGCACCGATTTCCATCTTCTCACCGGTCTTGCCGCTCTCCTCTACAACGAGATCCTGAATGGTCTGACCATCTATTGTCAGAGCCTTGAGTTCCTCGATGTTGTTGGGACGGCACTCCATGGCCACGTTAAGTATCTTGCGTGTCGTTTCAACGAATCCGGCGTTCTTGGCAACAAAGTCGGTTTCGCACTTGAGAGCGACGATAGCGGCAAATGTGCCGTCGCTGGCCGACAGCGAGCATCCCTCGGAAGCTTCCCTGTCCTCGCGCTTGGCAGCCACTGCCTGACCCTTCTTGCGCAGGATCTCCACGGCAGCGTCAATATCGCCGTTGGTTTCGGCGAGCGCTTTTTTGCAGTCCATCAGGCCGGCGCTTGTAAGGTGGCGCAGCTTGGTGATTTCTGCCATTGTAACAGCCATATCTGATTGGTGTTTTAGGTTGTTGTAATTACTTATTATTCAGCGGCAGGAGCTTCGGTTGCGGCTGTTTCCTCACCGTTCTCTTCACGGCGCGGAGCGCGGCTCACTCTGCGGCGCTCGCGGCGGGGTGCCTGACCCTCCTCACCGGCAGCGGCAGTGTCCACCTTCTCCACTTTGCGCTCCTCCAGACCCTCGGCCATCGCATTGCAGACAGTGCTCAGGATCAGATCAATGCTCTTGGATGCATCATCGTTGGCGGGAATTACGAAGTCCACGTTGTTGGGATCGGAATTGGTGTCGACCATAGCGAACACCGGTATGCCCAGACGGTTTGCCTCGGCCACTGCGATGCGCTCTTTGAGTACGTCGACAACAAAGAGAGCCGACGGCAGACGGTTGAGGTCGGCGATCGAGCCGAGAGTCTTCTCGAGCTTTGCGCGCTGACGTGTGATCTGCAGCTTCTCACGCTTCGAGAGGTTGTCAAAAGTGCCGTCCTTCGACATCTTGTCGATAGAAGCCATTTTCTTGACAGCCTTACGGATGGTGGGGAAGTTGGTCAGCATGCCGCCCGGCCATCTCTCGATGACGTAAGGCATGCCTATGGCCTGGGCTTTTTCAGCCACGACCTGCTTGGCCTGTTTCTTGGTTGCGACGAAGAGCACCTTCTTGCCCGATTTAGCAATGCTCTTCAGCGCGTTGGCGGCCTCTTCTACCTTGGCGGCAGTCTTATAGAGGTCGATGATGTGGATACCGTTGCGCTCCATGAAGATATAGGGCGCCATAGCAGGATTCCATTTTCTTTTGAGGTGACCGAAATGGCAACCTGCTTCTAAAAGTTGGTCAAATGTAGGAGTTGACATTGTTTCTTGATTGTTTACGTTCTTTTGTTTTCAACCCCGCAGTAAGGATTCCAAACATCCGTCTGCAGGATTTAGATTCTAAACACTAAGCTCTGAGCTGACAGTCATTAACGTTTGGAGAACTGGAAGCGCTTGCGAGCCTTGGGCTGACCGGGTTTCTTACGCTCTACAGCGCGCGGGTCGCGGGTCATGAAGCCCTCTTTGCGGAGTGCCGGCTTGTCGTCGGGATTGATTTTCACCAGTGCGCGGGCGATAGCCAGACGCAGAGCCTCGGCCTGACCTTTGTAGCCGCCACCGTCGAGATTGACACGGATGTCATACTTCTCGTTGACGTCGAGAGTCGAAAGCGGCTGACGCACGATGTACTGAAGGATGGAAGAGGGGAAATATACATCAAGCGGACGATGGTTGATGACGATCTGTCCGTTGCCTTCCCTTACGATGACGCGAGCCACAGCGGCCTTACGGCGTCCTACTGCATTTACTGTTTCCATGCTTCTGAGGATTATTTGAGTTTGTTGATGTCGATCACCTCGGGATTCTGAGCCTCATGGGGATGCTCGGCGCCATTGTAGACGTGCATGTTGCCGATGATGGCACGGCCAAGACGGTTCTTGGGAAGCATGCCCTTCATCACCTTAGTGAACAGGGGATTGTAACCGGGCTTGAGGTGCTTGTTGAGAGCTTTCTTCATAAGCACTTCCGGAGTAGCCTCACGCTGACCACCGGGATAGCCGGTATATGACAGATATTTACGGTCAGTCATCTTTTTGCCGGTCAGAACAATCTTTTCGGCGTTGATGATGATCACATTGTCGCCGCAATCAACATTGGGCGAATAGCAGGGCTTGTACTTGCCGCGCAGGATTTTCGCAACCTTAGCGCACAGCCGTCCCAGCACCTGATCGGTAGCGTCGATCACTACCCATTTTTTCTCAACGCTCTGCGCGTTGGGGGTCACTGTTTTGTAGCTTAAAGTATCCACTTTGAAACGGTTAATTAATAAATTGTTTACATCCGCAAAACTCCGCTATCCGGCCAATGGACACCGGAATTCCTACGGTTGATTAATGCTAATCGGGCATAATCGGCTGCAAAGGTAATATTTTTTCACACCATACGCAAGCGTTACAGCCTTATTTTACAAAGATTTTTATTCCAAAGCCACAAAACCACAAAAAGTCGCCACATCCGACTTCTGCCGGCTGCATCGACGCCACACCGACACAAAACGTCATTGACAACCAACATAATACACAATTCATATTAAACATTCGTTGTTTTTGACCGCAAAACAATGTAATTTTGCAACAGAATCATTATCATCCAATCATAAAATGAAACATTTACTCACATTGACCCTTTCGGCTGCGATCGGACTGGGAAGCCTCATGACTGCCCATGCCGACGCTCCGACCACAGGCAACCCTCACGAGCTTGCACAGCGGTTTGCCGGAGGCAAGTTGTCCAACATGCTATTTTCCACCACAGTCGACCCGCACTGGTTTCAGCAGGGCAATAAATTCTGGTACAGCTATAAGACGGCACAGGGAACACGCTGGTATATCGCAGATCCGGCAAGCCGCCGCCAGACCGAACTGTTCGACCATGACCGTATGGCGGCTCAACTCACCGAGATCGTTAAAGATCCCATGATCGCCGCATCGCTGCCGATACGCAATCTCGAAGCATCGGCCGACGGACGCACATTCACATTTGAAGTCACATCGACCATCGACGCCAAACCTAAAAAAGACGCCGACGGCAAAGAAAAGAAACCCAAGGCAGGCGAAAAAGAGATATTCTATTTCAGCTACGACACCTCCACCGGCAAGCTGACACACCTTAAAGACAAAGAAGAAGAGAAGAAACAGCTCGACTGGGCCTCGGTTTCACCCGACGGGCAGACTGTAGTCTACGCCAAAGACCTCAACCTCTACCGCATGAGCCGCGCCGACTACGAAAAGCTCAAGAAAAACGAAAACGACTCAACCGTCACCGACATACAGCTCACAACCGACGGAGTGAAAGATTTCGGCTACGGACAGCCTTATTCCACACTCAACACCGACACACTCTGTAACGGCAAGCGCAAGAGAGCCTACGGACTATGGTCGCCCGACTCCCGCTATTTCCTCACCAATATTTCCGATGACCGAAATGTAAAAGAGTTGTGGGTCATCAACTCCGTCGCCGAACCACGCCCGACCCTGGAAACATACAAGTACCAGATGCCCGGCGAAAAAGAGGCGCCCGAAGAACATGTCTACCTCTTCGATATGACCGACAACTCACGCAAAGAAATCGACACAAGAAAATTCAAAAACCAGACCATATCACTCGCCTACCGGCCATACCGTCACCGTCAGAGAGGCATGTACGACCAGCCGGCCGTATGGCTCGGCGACAACAACCGCTTTTTCCTCACCCGCTCCAGCCGTGACCTGCACCGCATTGACATCTGTTCCTACACCATCGGCAGCGACACCATTGTTCCGGTTATAGAGGAACGCATGAACACCTATCAGGAAGTGCGTCCTCTCGGAGCGATTGCCGGAGGAAAGGAACTCGTGCAATGGAGCGAGCGCGACGGATGGGCACACCTGTATCTTTACGATGACAAAGGAAATCTCAAACGCCGCCTCACCGAAGGTCCGTGGCACGTCCACAACATCCTCAATATCGACGAACCTTCGCGCACCGTGTATTTCACAGCCATGGGACGCGAGAAAGACGAGCACCCCTACTACCAGCATTTCTACAGCGTCAGCCTCGACGGCGGCCCGGTGCGCAGGCTCGACTCAGGATCATACTTTCATTCGCCCATAGTCGACGATGACGCACGATACTTCGTCGACAACTTCTCACGCGTGGACACCGTGCCCGAAACCGCACTCTACGACACCCGTGGCAACAAGATCATGACACTGCAGCGCGCCGACTTCAGTCAGCTGTTTGCCAACGGATACCAGTTCCCCGAAACATTCACAGTCAAGGCTGCCGACGGAGTCACCGATCTCTACGGAGTCATGTATAAGCCGTTTGACTTCGATCCCGAAAAATCATATCCTATCATCGACTATGTATATCCCGGTCCTCAGGTAGAAGCCACCAACTACCCGTTCACCCGCATGTCGGTCCGCACCGACCGACTCGCACAGGCCGGATTTATCGTCATCACCGTTGGCAACAGAGGCGGACACCCTGATCGCTCCAAATGGTATCATAACTACGGCTACGGCAACCTGCGCGATTACGGACTCGCCGATCAGAAAGCTGCCATCGAACAGCTCGCCGCCCGACATCCATATATCGACATTAACCGCGTTGGTATACATGGCCACAGCGGCGGAGGATTCATGTCGACAGCCGCAATACTCGGCTACCCCGACTTCTTCAAAGTAGCCGTGTCATGCGCCGGCAACCACGACAACCGCATCTACAACCGCTGGTGGAGCGAAACCCACCACGGCGTTAAGGAAACTGTCAGCGAAAATGGCGACACAACATTTGTCTACTCCATACAGACCAATCCTGAAATAGCGCGCAATCTCAAAGGCCATCTAATGCTTGTACACGGCGACCTTGACAACAATGTCCATCCAGGCAACACCATAAGGGTAGCCAACGCACTCATCAACGCCAACAAGCGCTTCGATTTCCTCTATCTCCCGACACAGCGCCACGCATTCGGCAACATGGACGAATACTTCTACTGGCGCATGGTCGACTACTTCTCCGACTATCTGCTCAATGGCCGTCAGACACAGGTCGACATACCGCAACGCTGACCCACACTGATTCAGTCTTATTCACGACGCCTTCCCGTTGCCCATCGCTGGCCGGGAAGGCGTCGCTATTTATTTGAGACCAACACATCCTCATACACAAACGACCCATCCATCAGCGACATCCTCAGTCAGCTTCACATCTAAGAGAGTGTTTGAATTTCACTTCTATTCACTCAAAGAGGATTTTCGGAGAGATTTGCGTCAGTTGAGGAGGGAGCGATGCGGGCATCGTGACCGATGAAACCTGACGGAAATCGCCCGAAAAGACCTTTGAGAGGATAGAAAGAAGTCCATATATATTTCTTTGTGTTAAATTCAAACACTCTCTAAAAGTCAAACATAGCGCGGGAGGCTTCGGATTTTTTTCGTAACTTCGCAAAAAATAGAATGCGACAGCAGAATATCTGACAAATCATGTCGTGAATTCCGCAATCTCGTCCGCAATCTTAAATTTGACTACTAATTCTCTTGTTTATGAGCGTAAACAAAGTTATACTCGTGGGCAACGTCGGACAAGACCCTGAAATCCGATACGTGGAGAAACGCCCCGTTGCCGAGATGTCTCTTGCCACTACCGAACGTGGCTATCGCACGTCATCTGGCGTTGACATTCCCGAACGCACCGAATGGCATCGCCTTATCATGTGGGATTCGGCGGCCGATACCGCCGAAAAATATATCCGTAAAGGCACAAAACTGTTTGTAGAAGGCAAACTCCGCACACGCACCTGGGTGGATCGCGCCGGCGTGGCCCGCAAAGTGACCGAAATTTATGTCGACAATTTCGACATACTCTCACGTCCGCAGACGTAACCATGACACCACTTCACCAGATCACATAGAAATAAACCAATCATACTGATCAAGCCAATGGAAAAAAGACAGACAGAGATCCCGGCCGACATATATTCGACGGCCGATCCGGTGGAACTGCCCGAAAACGCGTTCCGCGAGCTTGGAGCCGACGAACACTATCGTCCGCTGATGCACCCCGCTCATGACTACAAGGAAGTCACCCCCTACTCCGTCGGAGTCGGACTGCTACTCGCCGTAATATTCAGCGCCGCGGCCGCATACCTCGGCCTAAGGGTCGGACAGGTGTTTGAAGCGGCCATTCCCATAGCCATCATTGCCGTCGGAATGTCAAGCGCGCTGAAGAAAAACGGCGCTCTCGGCCAGAATGTCATGATACAGTCTATCGGCGCCTGCTCCGGCGTTATCGTAGCCGGGGCCATCTTCACTCTTCCCTCACTGTTTATACTTCAGGGAAGTTATCCTGATATCACCGTCAACTTCATCGAGATATTCCTCAGCTCACTGCTTGGCGGCGTGCTCGGCATACTATTCTTCATACCGTTCAGAAAATATTTTGTCAAGGACATGCACGGCAAATATCCCTTCCCGGAAGCCACCGCCACCACACAGGTGCTTGCGAGCGGACAAGGCACTGGGGCCGGAAGCCGTGCGCAGGCGCGTCTGCTTGTAGTGGCTTCGCTCATCGGAGGTATTTATGACTATATTGTGTCGACATTCGGATTCTGGGCCGAAGAGGTCTCGACGGCCTTCTGTGGATGGGGTGCCGCACTCGCCGAAAAGTGCAAGATCGTTGTGAGCTGCAACACCGGTGCCGCCCTCCTCGGCCTTGGATATATTGTAGGTCTTAAGTACGCTTTTGTGATTTTCGCCGGATCAGCATTCGTATGGTGGGTGATTCTGCCTCTGATGGGCACTTACGGAGCTCCGGAGCTTACCGCCCTATCGCCCGACGCGCTTTTTGCCGACTACGCGCGCCTCATAGGCATAGGTGGCATAGCCATGGCAGGAGTCATAGGAATCATAAAGTCGTGGGGCATCATTGTACAGGCAGCCGGACTCGCAGGACGCGAATTCAAGGGCGGAAAGACCGATCGCAAACCGCTTCGCTGGCAGGCCGACCTCTCCATGAAACATGTGGTCTTCTACATTGTCATCGCCCTCGTCGCCGTCTTTGGATTCTTTTGGGCGGGAGTGCTCCATAATTTCTGGCAGGCTCTTGTAGCATGGGTTGTCGTGACCGTCATAGCATTTCTGTTCACAACCGTTGCCGCCAACGCCATAGCCATAGTAGGCACAAATCCGGTATCGGGCATGACGCTGATGACGCTCATTGTAGCCTCTGCAATATTTGTGGCTGTAGGCATCAGCGGCACATCGGGCATCGTTGCCTCCATGGTAATAGGAGGAGTCGTGTGCACCGCCCTTTCGATGGCCGGAGGATTTGTGACCGACCTGAAGATCGGCTACTGGCTTGGATCGACACCGCGCAAACAGGAGAGCTGGAAATTCGTCGGAACACTCGTTTCGGCGGCAACAGTAGGAGGCGTCATACTCCTCCTCAACGACGTCTACGGATTTAGCGGTCCCAACGCACTTGTGGCTCCTCAGGCCAACGCCATGGCCAAAGTAATCGAGCCGATCATGATGGGAGGCGAAACGCCATGGATGCTTTACATTGCCGGCGCAGTGCTGGCTGTGCTGCTCAACTGGCTCGGCGTGCCGGCGCTGGCATTCTGCCTCGGAATGTTCATCCCCATGCAGCTCAACGCTCCCCTGCTTGTCGGAGGCGCGATAGCATGGTTTGTAAGCACACGTTCGGCTGACAAAGCCGTAAATGACGCCCGTCGTGACCGCGGCACACTCATCGCATCCGGACTCATCGCCGGAGGCGCACTCTTCGGAGTATTCGCCGCCCTTACACGTTTTGCCGGATTCGAATATGTAAATACGATGCCCGTGGCCATGACACAGGGACTCGGAATTGCAGTCTACATCGCACTGATCATCTATCTCGCATGGCAGAGCATGAAAGCTCGACCGACAGCAGCGTAAAACCGCTGCTGCACAACATCATCGCCCTCTCATTGCCCGCGATAGCAAGCAATCTGGTCACGCCGCTGCTCGGCATGACCGATGTGGCTATCGCGGGACACTTGGGGGGCGCTGTGTTTTTGGCCGCTATAGCTGTGGGAGGCAACATGTTCAACCTGCTCTACTGGCTCTTCGGATTTCTACGGATGGGATCCAGTGGACTCACCGCGCAGGCCTTTGGAGCCGACGACAAAATGCGTCAGGCCACAGTGCTCTATCAGGCGCTCACCGTAGCCCTTGCTATCGGAGTCGCCTTCATAATCATGCGCACGCCACTGTGCGGCATGCTGCTTGATATGATGGAGGTGGAACATCGCGCCGCAGCCATGGCCGCCGAATACTTCATGACACTCATCTGGGGAGCACCCGCAATGCTCGGCTCATTCGTCATGGCCGGCTGGTTTCTAGGAATGCAAAATTCCAAGGTGACCATGTGGATATCCATCCTTACAGTCATCGTCAATATCGCCGTCAGTCTTACACTTACACTGGCTTTGAATCTTGGCATATACGGATTGGCCTTGGGCACGCTCTCGGCGCAATGGATCGGATTTACAGCTTCGGTCATCGTGTGCGGTCTGAAATACAGTCCGTCATTTCCCAGATTCATAACCATTTTTGCAGGAACTAATCTACTGAAATTCTTCCGGATAAACACCGACATTTTTCTACGCACATTGTGTCTGGTCGGAGTCACTCTGTGGTTTACGCGCACCGGAGCCATGCAAGGCAACGAGATACTCGCCGCCAATGCCCTGCTTATGCAGCTGTTCACTCTTTTCAGCTTCTTTATGGACGGCTTTGCCTTTTCGGCCGAGGCTATTTGCGGCAAATACTCCGGAGCAGGCCGACATCAGGCACTGAAACAGGCATGCCGGCTGCTGATATCGACATCGGCCACACTCGCCCTGATATTCACTGCCGGCTATGCCACACTCGGCACTGCCCTGCTCGAAATACTCTGCGACGATCTGTCCACACTGGCAGCCGCACGCGAATACGAGGTCTGGGCAATATCTATACCATTGGCCGGATTCATGGCGTTTGTCTGCGACGGAATATTCATAGGCCTCACAGCCACGCGGTCGATGCTCCTGTCCATGCTGTGCGCCACCGCCGTATATTTCACAGTATATATGCTTGCGTGGCCGACAATGCACAATCACGGCCTGTGGCTGGCCTTTCTATGCTATCTGGCCGTGCGCGGACTATTGCTCGCACTGCTGCTTGCCAAAGGATCACGCGGAGAAGTAGCCTGAAACTCCTTGCGATACCACGGAGTGGAATAAGCCAGATCAAGGAACTCACGGCGACTCCACTTCAGTTCGGACAGAGCCGTCATATCGACAGCCAGAGGCTTGACATCAGGCACAAAGACAGCATTGGGCGAAGTAACCACCTCACGCGCCTTGTCGCTTCCATTGCCAAAAAACAGCACAGTGCTTTTCTCAAGAAATCCGGCATAGCTGTCGGCGTCGAGAATCATAGGAGTTGGCTCCAGCAATGGTGTCAGAGCCTGATCATATACTCCTGTAAACACCTCCATGCGGCGTGCATCGATCATCGGAGCATAAACCGCCCCCTCGGGGTATTCATATCCAGAAAACATCACCGACACCGCAAGAAGCTGCAAAGTGTCGACACCTATCAGGGGTAGTCCCAGAGCGTATGCCAGCCCCTTGGCCTCCGACAGACCGATCCGGAGTCCTGTATAGCTGCCCGGACCCATAGAAACCGCCACAGCATCCAGTGAAAGCTCAAGCTCCCTGAGTCGGTCGAGACAATCCTTTATGAAACCGCTCAGGAGGGTTGCATGGTTGCGCTGCTCGAATTCCTCACGATGACAAAGCACCGTCCCTTCAGCCGACAAAGCGACCGAACACACCTCCGTCGAGGTGTCTATATTCAATATTACTGCCATTATTCAAGTTTTGTGCAAAGTTACGCTATTTCACCGTTAAATTCAAACATACTTTGAGTCTGCCGGGATTTTGCATGGATTCGTTCAATTTGTCGGGCTAACTCTATCACAGATTGCTCGCGATTCAACTTTTTATCGTAACTTTGTCAGACATTAAAACGAATATCAACAGTCTATATATACACTACTGAAATGCTGCTATCAATGACAGGCTTCGGCAAATCGGTTGTCGAAACAGAACACAAAAAAATAACCGTCGAGATCAAATCGCTCAACAGCAAACAACTCGACATGTCACTCCGTCTACCCTCGGCTTATAGAGCGGTGGAACTGGAGATGCGCAACCGCCTGGCACACCGGATCGAACGAGGCAAAGTCGAGGCTATAGTGACTGTAGAGAACATCGGCAGCGACTCCCCCACTCAATTCAACCTGCCGCTGCTCAAGACCTACAAGAAAAGTCTGGAGGATATCGCCGACGCTATCGGAGTGTCGCACCCCGCCGACTGGATGCCGCTTCTGATGAGGCTGCCTGACATCATGAAAGCCGAAGCACCGGCCGAAGACGAGCAGAACGAAAGCACCGCGCTCATTAAAGCGGCCGACGCTGCTACCGACGCCTTGGTGGAATACAGACGCGAAGAGGGCAGGAAACTCGAAGAGTTCTTCACCCAACGCATACGACAGATAGAGAACCTGCTGGCAGAGGTGCCTCGTTATGAAAATGAACGCGTCAGCAAGATTCGTGCCCGGATTGAGGACAATCTCGCCAAACTCGGACAAGTGGATATCGATCTCGGACGTCTGGAGCAGGAAATGATATATTACATTGAGAAGCTCGACATTAACGAGGAAAAACAGCGGCTTCGCCAACACCTGACTTATTTCATGGAAACACTCGACGGCGAAACCGGACAAGGTAAAAAACTCGGCTTCATCAGTCAGGAAATGGGACGTGAGATCAATACTCTCGGATCAAAAAGCAATCATGCCGAACTACAGAAAATCGTAGTGCGCATGAAAGACGAGCTTGAGCAGATAAAGGAACAGGTACTCAATGTGCTCTGAACCCGTGCATCTCCCCGGACATAAAAACCCATACTTACCCACCCCATAAACGCATATCATGGAAGGCAAGATCATCATCGTCAGTGCCCCGTCGGGCTGTGGCAAATCCACAATCATCAACCGGCTGCTGCAAAAAGGCGAAATCGACATGAAATTTTCAGTGTCGGCCACCAACCGTCAGCCACGCGAGGGCGAAGTTCATGGCGTCAGCTACTGGTTTCTTACTGACGAAGAATTCCGTCAGGCCATAGCCGACGACAACTTCGTAGAGTATGAAGAGGTCTATCCCGGACGCTTCTACGGCACACTGAAGAGCGAAGTCGAACGCAGGTGCCGCGAGGGTCACAACGTAGTGCTCGATATCGACGTCAAAGGCGGCGTAAACGTCAAACGCATGTATGGCGAACGCGCTTTGGCTCTATTTATCGAGCCACCGAGCATCGACGCCCTGCGGGTGCGTCTGGAAGGACGCGGCACCGAGTCGCCCGAAGCCATAAGCCAGCGCCTCGGCAAAGCTGAATACGAACTGTCGTTCGCCCCATCCTACGACATCCGGATCGTCAACGACGATCTCGACAAGGCGGTAGCCGATACCGAAAAAGCCATCAAACAATTTGTAGGCGCATGAAAATCGGTCTGCTTGGCGGATCATTCAACCCTGTCCACGTCGGCCACATGATGGTGGCAAACTATATGGCCCAGTTTGCCGGACTGGACGAAGTGTGGATGATGCTGTCACCGCAAAATCCGCTCAAAGACAGTGCCACGCTTATCGATGACCGTCATCGGCTCAAAATGCTTGAAATAGCAGTCGGCGCCGACCGGCAATCAAGGATAAAAGCTTGCGACGTGGAACTCTCACTTCCACGTCCGTCATATACCATCGACACACTGCGCTATCTCAACCGCCGGCATCCGTCGGTCTCCTTCAGCATCATCACCGGAAGCGACAACTGGCTCGGTTTCGGCAGATGGCGTGAGAGTGAGTCCATACTATCGGACTACGGTGTGATCGTATATCCCCGCCCCGGATTTCCTATCGAAACACCATCGCATCCCAACTGCCGCATAATCAATGCTCCAATAACCGAAATATCAAGCACATTCCTGCGGCAGGCACTATCAAGCGGAGCCGACATGACCTATTTTCTCCCTCCGGGAGTCTATGAATATATAAGACACAACCATCTCTATGAATGATACAGTTCTAAACAACAATGCCCTTGCATTCATCGGCCTGTGCAACGAATATTGTCAGGCAGCGGAATCGGCTGCCGAAACTGAGCGCAGAGATTTTATCGATACGATGCTCCGGCTGCTTCCCCGAATATACATTGCCGCTTCCGATCTGTCGGCCGACATATCGACAGAGGAAGCCTATATCAATCCGTCGCTGGAGGAAGATTACTATGAATCAGTGCGCCGCGCGATCGAAAACATCATGGGTCCGGACGACACGTATCTCGAAGTGTTTGAAGAAGACATGAAGTATTCCGACACACCCATAGCCGCAAGCCTCTCCGAAGGGCTGACCGACATATTCCAGTCGGTCTATAACTTTATAGAAATGATCAAACTCGATCCGCTGGCACTCGCCCCCGAAGCCCTTGCCGCGATTAAAGAAGACTTCGAAAGCTACTGGAGCCAGATACTTTGCAACAATCTCCGGGCCCTCAACAAAATCAAATACTCATCATCTGATATTGACTGATATGGAACAATACGACTACATCGACGACCTCTGTAAGTTTCTTGACTCTTCTCCGGTCAATTTTCTGGCCGTCGACACCGTGCGCCGACGTCTTGACGCCGAAGGATTCGAACGTCTTGATCCGCGCGAGGCATGGGAAATAAACCGTGGAGGACGCTATTATGTGACAAAAAACGACTCCGCAATATTCGCTTTCACTGTCGGCGACTCTGATCCGGAGGACGGCTTCCGTATCATCGCGGCCCACAGCGACTCACCCGGCTTCCGCATAAAGCCCGACTGCGAGATATTGTGCGACGGAAACATCGTGAAACTCAACACTGAAGTATATGGAGGTTCAATATTATACACCTGGTTTGACCGTCCGTTGTCAATAGCCGGAAGGGTGATGCTGCGCGGGCAGGATCCGCTGCGCCCCATCAGCCGTCTGGTAAGATTCGACCGGCCGCTGCTCACCATACCTCATCTCGCCATACACTTCAACCGCTCTGTCAACGACGGAAATCCTCTCTCGAAACAGAAAGACATGTTGCCGGTCATCGGCCGTGTCAATGCCAAAGGTGATGAAAAAGGACTTGTCAGACGCCTTGTAGCCGAAGAGCTCAATGTAGATCCTGAAATAATCATCGACTACGATCTGTCGCTTTTTGACACCACACCGGCATGCATTACCGGAATCAACGGGGAATTCGTTACATCAGGACGTATCGACGACCTGTCGATGGTGCATGCCGCGCTCACCTCCCTGCTTGAAGCCGGTAACGACAGAGGAGCGATCAAGGTCATGGCCATTTTCGACAACGAGGAGACCGGCAGCGGGACAAAACAGGGAGCAGCATCGCCTGTGCTCCGCAACATACTGAAACGTATATGCAATTCACTCGGATGGACCGATGAAGCATTCATGATCAGCATTGCATCATCGTTCATGATATCGGCCGACAACGCACATGCCGTCCACCCCAACTATGTCGAAAAGCAGGATCCGACCAATCATCCCACACTCGGCGGAGGCCCTGTCATCAAGATCAATGCCAACTGCAAATATATGACCGATGCCGACAGCGCAGCCGTGTTCAAAAACATCTGCGACATAGCCGGCATACCATGCCAGTATTTCGTCAACCACAGCGACGTAGCCGGAGGATCCACGCTCGGCAACATACTGACCGCGCAGCTTGATCTGCGTGGAGTCGACATGGGAGCGGGCGTTTGGGCCATGCACTCCGTGCGCGAAACCGCATCGACCGCCGATCACATCAGCATCATCAAAGCATTCTGCACCTTCTACGAGATATAAAAGAAGAGGGGACAGACAAGTCCCCGCATATATCAATCCGGCATATAGAACGTCGCCATATCTGTCATCATGCGATGAAGGATATGGCGACAATCGTAAAGCCGACAAGGACTACAGCCATAAACTCCGCACGGCGCGCCACTCTGATGGCGCGCACGGCATCGATGCGGCCTACCGGTCGGCTGTCTATGCCGATATAAGGTTTGTACACCGCCACGCCAAAATAATCGTGAGTCCCGCCAAAACGGCATCCCAGCACACCCGCCATAGCGGCCTCGGGCCATCCCGAATTAGGACTTGCATGACAACGGCCGAACCTGAGCACAAACCTCCATAAATCCGGCCGTCCGGCGGCAAGTATGATCAGCGCCGCAGTCAGTCGTGCCGGAATCCAGTTGGCGACATCATCTATCCGGGCTGCCACACGACCAAACGACCTAAATCTGTCATTACGATAACCGATCATCGAATCAAGAGTATTGACCATCTTATAGGCTACCATGCCCGGCACACCGAGAATCGCAAACCAAAACAAAGGAGCGACCACCCCGTCTGAAAGATTCTCGGCCAAAGTCTCAAGCGCAGCCGTTGCCACCTCCTGATCCGACAACGAGGCGGTGTCACGGCCGACTATACGCGCTACCTGACGGCGGCCATCGTCAATCGAACGGTCGAGAGCGTCGAACACAGCTCCGACCTCACGTGTCAGAGTCGTGCCGGCCAGACAGAAAAACACCATCACTGTGCAAAACAAAGTTTCAGCCCAAGGCCATGGGGCGAGCAGCAACAGAACCGCACCACACAACACATACGCTATGGCGACCAGTCCGACTGACGCGACAGCCCCTTTGGCCACACGATGCAACCCATGGTTGAGCATACGCTCCATGAACGCGATTGCCTTGCCCATCCACACAACCGGATGAGGCATCCACAACGGATCGCCTGCCAAAAGATCAAGCGTCCATCCTGCGGCAAGACCGATCAACAATATTTCCCAATCCATTCCTTCAATGCATCAAGAAGTAAATCGTTTTCGTCGCCACGCTGCGCCGCTATCCTGAAATGACCAGCAGACAGACCTGCAAAATTTGAAGCGTCGCGTATAAGCAGTCCGTGCCGACTGACAAGCCACTCCTTCAGTGCGGCTGCAGAACCACAGGGAACAGCACCCAAAAAGAAATTAGTGGCTGACGGAGTCACATCATATCCCATAGCTGCCATCGCGCACTGCATCCTTTTGCTCTCGGCAAGAAGCATATCCACCGGTATCACAGGCGGATTATCAATAAGAAATTCCGCGCACGATGATGCCAAGGCATTGACGGCCCATGGCATACGGTGCCGGCGGAGAGATCTGATGTTTTCAGCGCTCGCGGTCAGATATCCTACGCGCAATCCTGGCACGCAACACTGTTTTGTAAGCGAATGTAGCAGGATCACATTGTCATGACCAGCCATCGTACTCACATCGAGCTTTTCAGCCCGGCAATAGTCGGAATATGCCGTATCTATCACAAACATCACTGATAGTCTGCTGGCGATCAACGCTGCAAGACCGCCGGCATCAATCACTCTTCCGTCAGGATTGTTCGGATTGCATATCCACACTACGTCGCTCTTCACGGCGGCCTCCTCCGCATCACCGAAATAATCATACACTACCCCCGCCGCACTACAAGCATCGGCATATTCGGCAAATGTCGGCCCCACGATACCGCTGCGACGGCCTGCCGCAATATTGCGCGCTATCGTATATATGGCGTCGGTCACTCCGGCGGTCACCATGATCTGGCCATATTCTATTCCGATGTCATCAGCCAGACGATGTTCCAGGCTATATGGCTCCGGCTCGGGATATGACGCTACGAAATCGAGTTTTGAAGCCATAAACCGCTTCAACGCGCTGAGATCGGGATATTGCCATATATTGGTCGAAAAATTCACCTTGACAAGCCCGGAATATCTGTAGATATCATCACCGTGTCCCTCAGTCATAACTTATCATCCGGTATATCATATTCATATCGAGGCACTCTCTTAACCGAGCTGCGAGCGTGTCGTATTGCCTCTGGCGGTAAGCCCCGTAATCAGCCACACACCCGCTCAACCGGGGCAACAACCATGCTATCACCTCACTGTTGTCGAGAAAACCATGAATATATGTTCCATAACAATTGCCATTACGGCATCCGTCGGCTGTGCCGTCGGAAAGCATGCTTAAAGCGATAGCGTCCTGATCAAGCCGTGTCCGTCCCATGTGTATCTCGTAGCCATTGCCAACTATGCACGCACCGGCATCCGTCGTCATCTCGAATGCAATCCGGCGGATCTGCTTGTCAGCGGATATGACCGTCGTTACCGGCAGCAGACCAAGCCCGTCGACGCAATCAGTCTCTCCTTCATATCCCTCCGGATCATCAATCACGCGACCCATCATCTGATAGCCTCCGCATATACCGACCACCGGCAAGCCGTCGGCCGCGAGTCCGGTAATCGCCTCATCCATACCGGTAGCCTTAAGCCACCGCAGGTCGCTTATAGTAGTTTTGGTGCCAGGAATCACGATCATATCTGCCCCGACAAGCGCCCCGGCCTCGGCAGTATAATACACGTTTACGCCCGGAGTATGTTCAAGGACATTGAAATCGGTGAAATTGGATATATGCGGCAATCTTACGACAGCCACATTCACAGCTCCGGGCATTGGCGCCACACGCTTGCCTCCAAGCACAACCGAATCTTCATCTTCTATATGGATATCGGCCATATAAGGAACGACACCCACTACCGGGACACCGCAACACTCCTCAAGCATACGGCGGCCACTATCAAACAGACGCATGTCACCTCTGAATTTGTTGACAATAATCCCTTTGATCAGTCGCCGGTATTCCGGCGGCTGCAACATCACCGATCCGTAGGCCGATGCAAACACGCCGCCACGGTCTATATCGGCGACAAGCAGCACGGCGGCATCGGCATACGCCGCCATCGGCATGTTCACGATGTCTGACTCACGGAGATTTATCTCGGCCACGCTTCCAGCTCCCTCCATCACTACAGGATTATAGCGTGACGACAGCCTGTCGAAAGCCTTGCAGACACCTCCGCGCAACTCCGCACGGACCTCACTGTCATAGAGCCTCGCCGAACTGTATGTTCCGGCTGCAACGCCGTCGACAACGATCTGACATGTAGAATCACCCTGAGGCTTCAGCAGCAAAGGGTTCATATCCGTATGGCAGTCGATTCCGGCGGCTTCGGCCTGCACAGCCTGCGCGCGTCCGATCTCGAAGCCTTCAGGAGTGGCATACGAATTAAGTGCCATATTCTGGGCTTTGAAAGGAGCCGGAGCATATCCATCCTGGCGGAATATGCGGCACAGGCCGGCTGCAAGCATACTCTTGCCGACATCACTCCCCGTACCGCCGAGCATCAGCGGACGCAGCCGCCTCATAGCGGTATTCATAAAACGTCCTGTATTGTTATGTAAGACATCATTAACATATTGCAAAATTACTTATATTTTTCCTTAACTTTGCAATATGAAACACAAGATAAAACCCGGACTGCTTCCACGCATCATTATCGCCATAGCAATGGGCATAGCTATCGGATGGATTTCGCCCGAATGGTTTGCCCGCCTGTGCGCTACTTTCAATGATATCTTCTCGCAATTTCTCGGTTTCCTGATTCCACTGATCATAGTGGGATTTGTCACCCCCGCCATAGGCGACATCGGCATCCGCGCGGGAAAAATGCTTATCGTGACGCTTCTGCTCGCATACGGAGCCACATTGTTTGCCGGCTATACATCTTACTTTACCGGCATCTGGCTGTTCCCATCCATGATCAGTCAGGACTCGGCGATGACAGCCGTAGAGCAGGGAGGCACGACTATAGAACCATACTTCACCGTCGGAATGCCTCCGCTTATGGGAGTGATGACCGCTCTGGTGAGTTCATTTGTCATCGGGCTCGGAATAGCCGTGACGTCGGCCGAAGTGCTCCGGTCAGCGTTCGCCGAACTGCGCTCCGTCATCGAGCTGACGATACGCAAGGCTATTGTTCCGCTTCTTCCATTCTACATATTCGGAATATTTCTTATAATGACCGTTTCAGGGCAAACCGGTACAATACTGATCTCTTTCGCAAAAATAATAGCCGTGATATTCGGCATACATGTGTTCATACTTGTGTTCCAGTATTGTATCGCCTCGATATTCGCCCGAAAGAATCCGTTCAAAATGTTATGGACCATGATGCCGGCTTATTTTACAGCTCTCGGCACATCGTCATCGGCCGCGACCATACCTGTCACTCTACGGCAGAGCATAAAAATGGGCGTCAGCGAGGATGTCGCCGGATTTGTCGTGCCGCTGTGCGCTACAGTCCACATGTCGGGAAGCGCGCTGAAACTGGTTGCATGCTCCATGGCTCTGATGATCATGCAGGGCATGACATTCGATATAGGCATGTTCAGCCATTTCATAATAATGCTCGGCATCACCATCGTGGCCGCACCCGGAATTCCTGGAGGCGCCATCATGGCATCACTCGGACTGTTGTCGTCGATATTAGGCTTCAGCGAGGCGCAGAACGCGCTGATGATAGCACTCTATATCTCCATGGACAGTTTCGGCACAGCCTGCAATGTGACAGGCGACGGCGCACTCGCATCGATCGTCGACCGATTCTTCCGACCGCGACCTCGAAAAGTGCCTTCAGCATCCTGATCAGAGCAACAGGCAGGCATCGCCATAGCTGAGGAAGCGGAACTCACGCTCCATGGCCAAATCATACATGCGGCGCCAGTCGCCACCGGTAAAAGCTGACACGAGCAGCAGCAGCGTGGACTTGGGCTGATGAAAGTTGGTCACCATCGCGTCGACCACACGATAACGATATCCTGGAGCGATGATGATACGCGTGTCGGCTGTCAGGACATCGCTTCCATCCTTGCACAGCCGGTCCAGGAGACAACCCATAGCCTCTTTCCGGCTCATAGCGGTCGGATGACCATCGTAGGGATACCACTGCGGCAGTTCATCGAGCGACTCTCCACGCGAAGCCCTTACGCCTAACCAATACAGGCTTTCGAGCGTTCGCACGGAAGTGGTACCGACTGCCACCACACGGCGGTCGGTGCGTGCCAGCTCCTCTATCAGTCCGATCCCTACGCTTATGAATTCGCTGTGCATCGGATGCCCGCCGATTGTTTCTGATTTTACAGGCTGGAAAGTGCCGGCACCGACATGAAGAGTCAGTTCGCGCAATTCTACCCCACGCTGCCGCAGACTTTCGAACAGCGCCGGAGTGAAATGCAGCCCGGCAGTCGGAGCAGCCACCGATCCTTGTATTCGGGAGTAGACAGTCTGATAGTCCGTCAGATCGCTCTCTTCGGTATCGCGGTTTAGATATGGCGGAATAGGCAATTCACCCGCCGCCTCGATAATCTGGGAGAATGTCACCGAATCATTGTCCCATTCAAAGCCAATGACCGACGAAGCTCCTTCGTGCCGGAGGCGTCGGGCTGTGAGCACGACAGTGCCTTCGCCAGCTACATCGACATTCATGGTGACACTCCCCTCTTTCCATTTCTTGCTGTTACCGACAAAACAACGCCACGAACATCCTATGCGCGATGCAAACGAGCGCTCGTAATCGGCCGGAGCGACAGGTTCCAGACAAAACACCTCTATACGGGCACCCTGGTCGCCACCACCCTTCCGGAAACGCAATCGGGCGTTTATCACCTTGGTATTGTTCATCACGAGCATATCATCGGACGACAGCAACTGCGCAATGTCGGCAAACACACGTTCCTCAAGACTGCCATCGCCATGACGCACCAGCAGACGGCATGTGTCGCGCACAGCCAACGGATGACGCGCTATAAGCCCGTCGGGGAGAGGATAGTCAAACGCTTCGATTGATATAAGTCGTGGATCAGTCATTTTCAACACAATTTTAGTGCAAAATTAGCAAAAAGCCTTCTAATTACATCATCCACCAGCGCCACCGGCCCAATATACTTGTCTAAAATCATGAAACTTAATTTTTTAGAGTAAAAAAACTCCTAAAAGATTTGGCCAAACGCTCGGAAAACCGTAACTTTGCAGCCGAATTCGTAATCTCTGGCAGGACATGCAGCCTGGCCATATTGCGACTAACATGTTAACATTTTAATTAAAACGATCACAATGGATTTAATTAAAGTTGTCGAGGAAGCTTACGCTACCGGCAAGAAACATCCCGAATTCGGTCCCGGCGACACCATCACCGTGGCCTACCGCATCAAAGAGGGTAACAAAGAGCGTATCCAGCAGTATCGCGGTGTGGTAATCCGTATCTCGGGCGACGGCGACAAGAAGCGTTTCACCGTCCGCAAAATGAGCGACAACATCGGTGTGGAGCGTATCTTCCCCATCGAATCGCCGTTCATCGACTCTATCACCGTCAACAAGTATGGCAAGGTGCGTCGCGCCAAACTTTACTACCTCCGTGGCCTTACCGGCAAGAAGGCCCGCATCAAGGAGCGCCGCGTCAACGTTGCGAAATAAGCTGCAACACCGACAAAAAAGCATCCGGGCAGTCCGGGGATTTATCCCCTCGACTGCCCGGCATTCTTTTATGCTTTATAAGCCTCAGGACTCTGCTTCAGCTTCGGGAGCGATGAGCTTATAGCCCTTGCCGTGGATGTTGATGATCTCGATTGACGGATCGTCGCGCAGATGTTTGCGCAGCTTCGTGATATACACGTCCATCGAACGGGCGTTGAAATAATTGTCGTCGATCCAGATAGTCTTTAGAGCGAAGTTACGCTCAAGAATCTCATTGACGTGAGCACACAGCAGGCTGAGCAGTTCAGACTCCTTGGTGGTAAGCTTGGTCATCTTGTCGCCAATCATCAGAGTCTGCTTCTGTGTGTCGAAAGTAAATTGTCCGATCTTGTACATCGTGATCTCCTTGCCCTTCTTGCCCTTTACGCGGCGCAGTATGGCCTCGATTCTGAACACGAGTTCCTCCATAGAGAAAGGCTTGGTGATATAATCGTCAGCACCGATCTTGAAGCCCTCGAGGATATCTTCCTTTATCGATTTCGCGGTAAGGAATATGATGGGCACCTCCGAGTTGACCGTGCGGATTTCCTGCGCGAGTGCGAATCCATCCTTTTTGGGCATCATCACATCAAGCACACACAAGTCGTACTTGCCTTTCAGGAAAGCCTTGTAGCCGCTTTCGCCGTCGGCAAACAGATCGGCATTATAGCCCTTGGCCTGGAGGTATTCGCGAAGAAGCATACCGAGATTCTCGTCGTCCTCGCAAAGCAGTATACGCAGTCGTTCTTCCATAATAATTTGTTTTTATATGTTTGTATTCATCTTTTCGCAAGCGGCAGAGTGATTATGAATCGTGTACCTTGCCCGAGTTCACTCTCCACCGTTATCTGTCCGCCAAGCTCCCTCACCATTTTGTTGACATAGGCCAGACCGAGTCCGAAGCCTTTGACATCATGCAGGTTGCCAGTCGGCACTCTATAAAATTTCTCGAATATTTTCTTTAGATCCTCACGACGGATACCGATGCCGTTGTCGGCCACTGTCACTTCAAGACGTCCGCCCGACACGTCGCGTGTTGTCACCGAAAGTTTAAGCGACTCATCCTCACGACGGTATTTGACGGCATTGTCAAGCAGATTGAAAATCACATTGGTGAAATGCATCTCGTCGACATGAATGATCGACTGTTCCGCCTTGAGCACAGCCTCTATATGGCCGCCATATTTCTCCACCTTGATCTTGAAAGTGTGGATAATATTCTCGACAATGGTGTTGGCATCCACATCCTGAAGTTTAAGTGTGGCCTTCTGACGCTCGAACATCGACATCTGCAACACCTTCTCGACCTGAAAACGCAACCGCTTCGTCTCATCGTTGATCACATTGGATATGTGCTCAAGCATATTCGACGACTTGCGTACAGAGCTGTCGTTGAGCATCTGCGCGGCAAGCGATATGGTGGATATGGGAGTCTTGAACTCATGTGTCATGTTGTTGATGAAGTCGTTTTTCATGTCGGTCAGCTTCTTCTGGCGGAAGATCAGGTAGATTGTTATGACAAACACCACCAGCAGCACAAACGTCATGATAAACGCCGGAATGATATAGTTGAGCGACGACATGATGTAATCACGCTTGGTGGGGAAGTAGACCTTGAGGTAATACATCAGATTGCGCGTATCGTTGGGAAAAAGCGTCTGCACAAACATATTGTCATTACCCACCTGCTCAGGCATGTAGCCAGCCGAATGATACACCGCGGCACCCTGACGGTTGACGACAGCGAATTCAAACGGCAGGTCAAGGCCGTTGTTGGCCAGTTCCATTCTGAGATATGTGGCCACCTTACCCGAATCTGCGCGTTCGGCGATCGGACGTGTGCTCGACTGGCTTATCATGCGCAGTATCACCTCGTTCATAAGCGTGCGCTGCTTAAGATACTGTTCCTGCAGTATCTCATGGGTCGGCCGCTGGCGCTGACGCGGAGTAAGAGTTATAGTCGGATCGAGCGCATTGAGATCGCCTTGCAGCGTCAATGCTCCCTTCTTGCCTTCAGGAGTGGTGAAAGAATACTGTATGCCACCCTGCTCGCCCGATGACGACGAGTAGCGTGGCAATACCGAGGTTTCGATCTGAGCCACATCCTCTTCAAGAAAATACTGCGTTTCGTCCTGCTCCAGATTGCCGGTGACAGCGTAAAGCGACCGCTTCACGCCTTCTGCAAACTGGTCATCGCGCATACGCAGTATGTTCTTCATGTACATCACCTGCACATACAGAAGCCCCGCAAATGTCAGAGCCATTATGATGGTTATTGCCCAGATTGTCGATTTTTTCATTTTATCACTTTACAGCCGTCAAGCGGCTATATGTTTTTTAATTTATTATGTTAACGCTTGAGATGCCCGAATTGTTAGCGGAGCATAAAAAAGTCAATACACCCGGTTTTAACACTTCGTGCCAAAATTAACAATTAAATGTGAATTTCGCAAATTTAATACGACAATTTGATACCGGCGATCATTGTATATAAACGACGTATATAAACGACGTCGCGCTGCCCGCATGAGGCAACGCGACGACCTTTTATCGTATTATAACCCGGATTTACATGTGAAGTGCATCTTCATCATCCGACGCCACATACTGACCGCCGGCAGGAAGAGTACGGCCGAGCAGCAGGTATCCGAGGATACCCGAGACAAGCGATCCCACCACAATGCCGAGTTTGGCATGATTGAGCAGATCGGCACCATGCACACCCATTCCGGCAAACGACAGATTGGCGATAAACAGCGATACTGTAAATCCGATACCGCCAAGCATCGCCACTGACGCCATCATCTTCCAGTTGGCACGCAGCGGCATCGGGGCGAGATGGAGCTTTACAGTCAGCCACGAGAAAAGGAATATACCCGCGCACTTGCCTATCACCAGACCGCATATTATCGCAAGCGATATACCTTCAACAATCGACAACGGATCAAGGTTGAGCAGAAATATGCCGGCGTTGGCAAAGGCAAACAGAGGCACTATGAAGTTATTGACCACCGGATGCAAGGAGTCTTCGAGATCCTGCAGAGGCGATATCACTTTGTCGGAAGCATACTCTATCATTTTGAGCCAGTCCATCTGCTCACGGTTGAGTATGCTCGACTGTTCGAGATGCTCATCGTCCTCATACTTGAAGTGAGCTATCGAGGCGCGAATGATCTTCACATATCGACGAGGCTTGAACACGGGCGATGCCGGCACACAGAATGCCACCAGCACTCCGGCGATTGTAGGATGCACGCCCGAATTGAGAAACAGAAACCACACACATCCGCCAATACCGAGGTAGAATATCTTGCTCTTGATGTGCATAGCACTGCCAAGCAGAAGCACTCCGAGAAGCACTGCAGCATAGACCAGCAGCATATATTCGATATGCGACGAATAGAAAGCCGCAATGACTATGATGCCGCCTATATCGTCGACCACAGCCAGAGTAGTAAGGAAAATCTTCAGCGAAATCGGCACCCGCGAACCAAGCATCGCAAGCACTCCCAGCGAGAATGCGATGTCGGTGGCCATCGGTATAGCCGATCCTCCTACATAGTCAGTACCCTTCGACAGCATGTAGAAAATAACCACCGGCACTATCATGCCTCCGAGAGCGCCCATGATCGGCAGCAAAGCCTGCTTGAACGACGACAACTCTCCGACAAGCACCTCGCGCTTGATCTCAAGACCTATCGAAAAGAAAAACACAGCCATCAGAGCATCGTTGATAAACTCCAGCATATTCATCGGCTCTCCACCATGGGAGAACAGATTGAAGCCGCCTATCTGCAGCCTCACCTCCTGTTCCCAGAACTCAAAATAGTAATGGTTAATAGCCGGGATATTGGCCACTATCATGGCCAACAGAGTAGATATTATCAGAATATTTCCGCCTGTAGCATGGCGACGTATGGCCTGACGTGCCGCAAAAAACGGAGCATGATGCTCACTTTCGACAATGTTGTTGATTTCGCTTGACATTTCGGTCGGTTGTTGTAACGGAGAGAGCGGTTGAAACAATATAAATTTATCACACAATAATATCACCCGTCTGCAGTTTCCTCATTCGGTTCACATATATGCAAAACTTGCCGATCACAAGACCGAAGACGGACATAATGTCAGATCAGTCGAGCTTGAGCACAGCCAGAAATGCTTTCTGAGGCACCTCGACCGAACCGATCTGCTTCATGCGTTTCTTACCCTTCTTCTGCTTCTCCAGCAGTTTGCGTTTACGGGATATGTCGCCTCCATAACACTTTGCGGTCACATCCTTACGCACAGCCTTGATGGTTTCACGCGCTATGATCTTGGCGCCGATAGCTGCCTGAATGGCTATATCAAACTGCTGACGCGGTATCAGCTCCTTCAGCTTCTCGCACATGCGGCGGCCAAAACCCACTGCATTGTCGGCATGAGTGAGGGTCGACAAAGCATCGACACTTTCGCCGTTGAGAAGTATATCGAGCCTGACAAGCCTCGACTCCCTGAAATCATGCAGATGATAGTCAAACGAGGCATAACCCTTGGATATGCTCTTGAGTTTATCGTAGAAGTCGATTACGATTTCGCCAAGCGGCATATCGAACGTCATCTCCATGCGGTTGCCGGATATGTATTCCTGCTTCACGAGTATGCCGCGCTTCGACAGGCAGAGGGTCATTATCGGGCCTATGAAATCGGCCACAGTGATGATCGACGCCCTGATGTACGGTTCCTCGATATGATCTATCAGCGTTGGTTCGGGCAATCCCGAAGGATTGTGCACTTCAGTCATGTTGCCATGCTTGTCAAACACCCGATAGGATACATTGGGCACGGTTGTGATTACATCCATGTCAAATTCGCGACCGAGGCGTTCCTGTATGATCTCCATGTGAAGCAGACCGAGGAATCCGCAACGGAATCCGAATCCGAGCGCCGCCGACGATTCAGGCTGGAATGTCAGCGATGCATCATTGAGCTGCAGTTTTTCGAGCGATGCACGGAGATTCTCGAAATCCTCTGTCTCTATAGGATATACTCCGGCAAACACCATAGGTTTGACCTCTTCGAATCCAGCTATAGCCTCGCTGCACGGACGGTCGACATGAGTGATCGTATCGCCCACTTTCACCTCGCGCGAGGTCTTGATACCTGATATGATATATCCGACATTGCCGGCCGAGAGCTGCTGCTGCGGCGCCATGTCAAGTTTGAGCACGCCGATCTCGTCGGCATGATATTCCTTACCCGTCGACACAAACTTCACAAAGTCACCGCGGCGGATCGTGCCGTTGACAATCTTGTAATATGCTATGATGCCTCTGAACGGATTGAACACAGAGTCAAATATGAGAGCCTGAAACGGAGCCTCCGGATCGCCATCGGGAGCCGGTATGCGGGAAATGATCGCCTCAAGAATCTCCGGCACACCAAGGCCTGTCTTGCCTGACGCACGGATGATATCCGAATGATCGCAGCCCAACAGATCCACTATCTGATCCTCTACTTCTTCAGGCTTGGCGCTGTCAAGATCCACCTTATTGACCACCGGGATGATTTCAAGATTATTGTCGATAGCCATGTAGAGATTGGATATCGTCTGAGCCTGAATGCCCTGCGAAGCATCGACAATCAGCAACGCTCCCTCACATGCCGCGATGGAGCGCGAAACCTCATAGGAAAAGTCAACGTGTCCCGGAGTGTCGATAAGATTCAGCACATATTGCTCATTGCCCGAAACGTAATTCATCTGTATGGCATGGCTCTTGATGGTTATGCCACGCTCACGCTCGAGATCCATATCGTCAAGCACCTGAGCCTGAAGATCCTTACCCTCAACGGTGTGGGTGTATTCAAGCAATCTGTCGGCCAGAGTACTCTTGCCGTGGTCAATATGGGCTATTATGCAGAAGTTGCGGATATTCTTCATTATATTCGTGATTTTCGCCACAAAGTTACGAAAAAACCACTACATAGGCAAAAACCGCCTCGGCATGCACTCCATTGCTCCATCCATTTGCTACATATCCTCATGTGCTTCGCAAAAACAAACTGGATAGCAGTCGCTGTCAGAATATTGTTCCATCAACAAGGCTGGATTTATCTTGAAAAAGATTAGCCCATGGGGTCGGTCGTGTATTGACGCATAGAGACGCTGACAGATCTAATAAATGACCATGTTTGAGCGTTCTACAAAGAGGAGATAAAGTTCATAAATTAGAACAGGGAGGTTTCCCTCCCTGCAATGCTCGCGCCGTAGCGTTGGCTAACCCTTTCAGGCTATCACAAAAGTAATAGTTTTCTTTTACACTCCAAACGATGACACCGCAAAAATTTCGCGAATTTGCCGAAAATTCCCTCAAAAATGCGACTGCTCGATGCGAACGGCCGTCTAAAGTCGTTTGAGCAGTGGTCAAACGATGTTCAATCGATAGCTTCCCACCAGTTCGGGCCGTGGCTGCGGACGGAGTATGACACGGCCGTTATCCGGGCGCATCAGGCGGCGGAGTGGCAGCGGTTTGAGCGTGACAAGGATGTGCTCCCCAACCTCCGGTGGGTGCCGTCGACGTCACCCAATCCGGGCGCGGATCATCGCATCTACTGGGGTACGATCCTCCCGGTGGATCATCCGTTCTGGTCGCGCCACCGGCCGGGTGACCGGTGGAACTGCCAGTGCTCGCTGGAGTCTACTGACGAGCCGGCGACAGGGATCAAGCATGAGGATGCGGTGGATCCGCACAAGGATGGACCCCACAAGGGACTCGGCGACAACCCGGGCAAGTCCGGCAGCCTGTTCGGCCAGGATCATCCGTACTATCCCGACAGCTGTTCGTCGTGTCCGTTTGCGGGAAGCCTCAAAAACCACCTGGGCATGCGATTCGGCAATAAAAAGAAGGATTGTAACAGCTGCCGCCAAGCCGACTATGCCATCCCCGACGAGGAGATAGAGCGCAGAAAGCAAAACCGTGCGAAATATCGAGAGCTGAAAAACGATCCTGAATGGCGCGACGTGGAATATGACAAGCGTACGGGCGGATTGCGAGGCCGGCATATCGGTCATATCATCCATGACAGCCCCAAGGCGGAGCGCTTCTTTGAAGGTCTTACTTCTACACAGCTCGAACTCGAGTGCCAGGCGGAGCTCTTCCGCATGGGGCGCGTCGCCTTACTCCTTGATGAGTCAAAAAAGAAGAATGGAGACAATCTTACCGCCCTTGATCTTGAACTGGATGGAGAGGTGATGGATATAAGATCAATAACAGGGCATGGGTGGTATTCGCACGCGCTCGAGAAAAAGAATACACAGCTAACCAAATACAATGCCCGCGAAGATGTAAAACATCCATCTAACTCCGTCTGCTTGTACTTTCACGATCCATCATTATTCGACCACAAAAAAATGATCAAATCCATTAAAAGATTCCAACATTACCGAGATAAACATGGTAATCTGTTGGATAGAAAGATCGAGCATGTTTATTGTGTGATCAAGGGAGCAGACAAACTACTCAAATATGATATATAAAACAAGCCGGGTCCCTCCTACATAGGAGCAACCCGACACCATTGGGCATGATAGCCTTGCGGCTAAAGACCATCGCAAAAGTAATATATTTCTTTTACACTCCAAACAATGACACCGCAAAAATTTCGCGAATTTGCCGAAAAAAGGCAAAAAGAGCTCGCAAAGCTTCTCCGCAGCGATCTGCCGCGGCTCATGGGAACAAAGGCGATGCAGCATTTCCGGGGCAATTTCGCCCGGGGTGGCTTTCTGGATGATAACCTACAGGCGTGGCCGTCGACGTGGCGTCAGCAGGCTCTCTCCGGAGCCGACGGACAGCGCGGGCCGCTGCTGTCGCGCACCAATACCCTGCGCAACCGGATCCTGTTCAAGCCTGCTCCGGGGCGCGTGCGCATCTACAACGATCTGATATATGCCGCTATCCACAACAACGGCGGCTGCATCACCATCACACCCATACTGCGCAATACGAAAGCATTAAAAACAGAAAAGGCCGCAGCGCAAGGCCACGACCTTTTCTATCATTTCGGCTGCGCTTCTGGAACGCCATGCGCCATGACAGCCGTTCTTTCATTCAGAGCATCAGTAGTTCCACTGACATGCAACCATTCTCAAGTTGGAGCATCCGATAGTACGGAAGTCTATGATCTGGTTATAGCGGCAATTGATGTAGACAAGAGCCTGATCAAACGAAACGTCGAGCGTCGAAATCTGATTGTTGTTGCAAAGCAGACGCTGCAGGAAGGTCTGATTCGAGAGATTGAGACTCGTCAGATCGTTATAGGAACAGTCGACAAAGAGCAGGTTCGGACAGTTGCTGACATCCAGAGTGGTCAGATCATTGTAGGAACATACCAGGTCAAGCAGGTTTTTGCAGTCGCGAAGGCCGAGCGTCACCATGTTGTTGTCGGAGCAGATCAGCGTGGAGAGCGAAGGCAGTCCGCTGACAATCATTGTATTTATCTGATTGTCATCGACGTTAAGATTCTGCAGGCTTTCCACACCGGCAAGATTCAAGGTTGTCAGCTTGTTGTAGCCGCAATAAAGGTTCTTGAGCTTCGTGCATCCCGAAACGTTGAGTGCTTCAAGATGGTTGCCCTGACAGTTGAGCGTCTGAAGTTCGGATACATTGGAAACGTTCAGTTCCACAAACAGATTGTTGGAAACATTCAGGTTCTTGAGCGACGGCACGCCATCGAAGTTGACGTTGTCCGACAGACGGTTTTTGTAGAGGGTCACCTTCTGGAGCACAGGACACTGTTGCATATCAGCCGCAGTCAGCACATTGCGGCTCGCATTGAGCTCGGTGAGCGCCGGAGCGTTGACTACGGCAACGGACGTAAGCTTGTTGCGCGACACATCGACTTTAGTCAGTGATTTGAAATTGTTGAGCGAGAGTTGTCCGGCAAGGTGCTTGTCCTTCCACTCGATCGCTGTGACATGTCCGCCGACGACAGTAAGTCCCTCCACTCCACCGCTGAGCTGCGACGGATTGGCTACCTTAAGAACCTGAGCATTTGTCGTACCGTTTTCCGATGTCTGGGCCAAAAAGGCCGAAATCTGCTTGGCCTCGTTTTTGTCGAGATTCTGTGCGAACACCGTCGAACACCCAAGCAGGACAGCTGTGATCAATAGAAACTTTTTCATATTACTTTTAATGAATTGTGTTAGTTTTTATAATCTTAACACACTCCAATCGAAAAAGTTTTTTCGCTTGATCAGACTATGAAAAAAATCCCCGATTTTTTCAGACAACCATGGTCGGGCCATATCCAACCTTGTCGGAACACTCTCTAAAACGGAGTCGGCTCGTCAGTAGCTCCAAGAAAATCGGCCGAACCACCCGAGAATGTAGCCCCTGCCGATGACGACATGCCGCCATCGTCGCCCGACGCATTCATCTTTGAGCCGACAGACACCGCCGATACCATCGGGCCGTCTTCCCAGTTCTCAAATCTTGCAAACTCCTTGCGAAACCGCATCTTGACGTCATCGACACGGCCGCTACGATGCTTGGCGACGATAAATTCAGCAAGTCCGCGTATGTTGCGTCCCTCCATATCGGTATCCGAACGCAGATAATACTCCGGGCGGTGAATAAAACACACGATATCGGCGTCCTGCTCTATGGCTCCTGATTCACGCAGGTCGGAGAGCTGCGGGCGCTTGCTGTCGCGGTCGCCATCCTTTCCGCGGGTTTCCACCGAACGGTTGAGCTGCGACAGCGCCACTATAGGAATATCCAGTTCTTTGGCCAACTGTTTGAGCGATCGAGATATCATCGACACCTCCTGCTCACGGCTGCCGAATTTCATGCCGGTGGCATTCATAAGCTGCAGATAGTCGATGATTATAAATCTCACCTGATGTTCCCTGACCAATCGGCGCGCCTTGGTGCGCAGCTCAAGGATCGACAGTGAGGGTGTATCGTCAATATACAGCCGCGCATCCTGCAACTCCTTGACGCGGCTCATCAGCTGATCCCATTCCATTGGCGACAGCTGACCGCTCTTGATCTTTTCGCCGCCAAGCTCACAGACATTACTGATCAGACGGTTGACAAGCTGCACGTTGGACATCTCAAGCGAGAATATAGCTACAGGGATCTCATAGTTCACAGCCATATTCTTTGCCATCGAAAGCACGAATGCCGTTTTGCCCATAGCCGGTCGCGCGGCAATGATAATAAGATCCGAGCTTTGCCATCCCGAGGTGAGTTTATCGAGTTCGTGAAAACCTGATTCAAGGCCACTCAGTCCAGAAGCACGGTTGGCGGCAGCCTGAATCTGCTTGATGGCCTGCTCTATGACGGGATTGATCTGCGTTACATCCTTCTTTACATTGCGCTGCGAGATCTCAAACAGACGTCCTTCGGCCTCCTGCAGCAGATCGTCGACATCGTGTACCTCATCAAATGCCTTGGTGCTTATGTCGGACGAGAACGAGATAAGCTCTCTGGCAAGATATTTCTGCGCGACAATGCGGGCATGATATTCGACATTAGCTCCGGAGAGCACCCTTGATGTGAGTTCAGAAACCACTACCGGACCACCGATCTTTTCCAGATTGCCGTCAAGACGCAACTGCTCCGTGACCGTAAGCATGTCGATCGGTTTCTGAGCGGCGCCGAGCTGCTGTATAGCCGCATAGACCATAGAGTTGACCGGATCGTAGAAAGATTCGGGCTTCAGAAGGTCGCAGACCACCGAATAGGCGTCTTTTTCAAGCATCAGAGCGCCAAGCACGGCCTGCTCCACATCCAGATCGCGCGGAGGGACTCTACCTCCGAGATCGGCATCGTTTTTTGCACGTGGGGTATAATTGTTGCTACGCTTTGTTTCCATGGTGCAAAGTTACAAAACTGTCGCCGACTCTATGGCACGACGACACCAAAAGCTGTCAACATTATATCGACAAAGTTTTCCACACCCAGGAAACAGCAGATTGAAACGGCATGGTTCAGCCCGTGGCGAAGCGTCACTCTATGACACGTCTTACCGAAATGAAACGCCGGCTATAATATCCGCCGTCGGGATAATTGGTGACCACCACTCCCTGACTGCACGATGCATGGATAAACTTCAGAGTACCTTTGGCCGGATCGACATCTATAACCATGCCTACATGACCTATCGTCGACTTACTCACGCGACGACCACTGAAAAATATCAGATCGCCGACCTTAGCATCTTCAAGAGATATTTTAGTACCCTGCGTACCCTGAAGCCGCGATGCCCTGCCGAGCGAGAAACCAAACTTTCCGTAGACATGGCTTGTAAATCCGGAGCAGTCGAAAGCTTTCGGCCCTTTTGATCCCCGGCGGTAACGGCAGCCAAGATAGCGCTTGGCATATTCCACCATTTCAGCCTGCATCAGCCGGTAGAGTGTCGACTCCCCTTCTGAAGCGATCTTGCGCGACGATGTAAGCGTCGATTCGATCGGAGGGATGAGCGAGAAGACGCCAGTGCGTGGAGTCTCGACCTTAATGGGAAGCATCAGTTCGCTGACTGGAGCGGCCGGACGGCTTGCCCAGACGGGGACGGAGATGATGGTTGTCAGTAATATGATGACTGCTGTGCGGATCATAAATCTGAATGAATAATGATTGGTCTGACAGGCCTAAGCCTGCCGCTGTCAATTTCACGTTGCAAAATTACCAAATATTTATGTTAATAAATGTGATATTTTGATAAAGATAACGCATAAATTTAACAGACATACCATTCCCGGATCACAGTATCAGCCGTAACCCGTCCATATCAGACCGGCAGACCGCGCTTTAGTTTCTCCACTATAGCGTCGATACGGGCAAGCTGATCGGGTATTTTAATACCTTGCGGACAATGCGGGACACACTCACCACACCCGATACACCGTTCGGCCTGACGCAAACGCGGCACACTCCGGTCGTAGCCGACAAGAAACGCTTTTCGGGCGCGTTCATAATCAGGATCAACCGATCTCGACGGCACTTCTCCCTCGTTTACACACCGGTTGTAGTGTCTGAATATCGAAGGAATATCTATGCCATAAGGACATGGCATACAATACTTACAGTCCGTACAGCCCACGGTAGGATATGAAAGTATGATTCTGGCTGCCATGTCAAGGAAAGCAAGTTCATCGTCAGTCAAAGGCTGCAACGGAGAATATGTGCGCAGGTTGTCACGCAGATGTTCCCTGTAGGTCATGCCGCTGAGCACTGTCAGCACTCCTTCAAAGGAGCCGGCATATCTGAAGGCCCATGAGGCAACGCTGTCGGCTGGCCGGCGCTGTTTCATCCGTGCTGTCAGATTGTTGTTGACGCTCGCCAGACGGCCTCCGAGCAACGGTTCCATGATCACTGCCGGAATGCCGCGTTTACGCAATTCGCCATAAAGATATTCGGCATTCGTATTGCGTTCGTTCACCTCCTTGGCATGATTCCAGTCGATATAATTCAGCTGTATCTGCACGAAATCCCACCGATAACGGTCGTGGTTGGCAAGCAAATAGTCAAACACCTCGACATCGCCATGATATGAGAATCCAAGATTGCGTATTCGTCCGGCCTCTCGCTCAGCCATGAGGAAATCAAGCATACCGTTGTCGAGATAGCGCCCGTGGAGATTTTCCATACCACCCTGCCCGACGGCGTGCAGCAGCATATAGTCGATATAATCGGTGCGCAACTCACGGAGGGAATTGCGATACATTTCTATCGATTTCTCCCGCGGCCATGTCGAAGGATTGAAATTCGAAAGCTTGGTGGCTATAAAATATGACTGTCGGGGATGGCGACTCAGGGCTATGCCCATGGCACGCTCACTGAACCCCTTGCAATAAGCAGGCGACGTATCGAAATAATTGACGCCACCCTTCAGGGCTTCGTCGACCGACCGGTTGACCTCTTCCTGATCAATTACATCCTGCCCGTCGGCATCTTTCACTGTCGGCAGACGCATACATCCGTAACCAAGTATCGACACCCGATCGCCTGTTGACGGAGTCATACGGTAAGTCATATCACCTGGATCAACCGCGTCGGATGCAACAGAATCTGCACTTCCACGCCCATTGCATCCGACAACCGAAAGCGCAGCCCCGGCTCCCATAAACTTGAGAAAACCGCGTCGTGATATATTTTTATCGTGTTTCATCGCTCATCAATCTATTCTATGTATTTCATAACCCGACACCACTATGGCGCTGACAGGAGAAACCGGACAAAGATTCTCGCAAGCACCGCATCCGATACAACGCGACTCATTGACCACAGGCATAAGGCGCGATCCGTCGGCATCGGACGGATCAACCGCCGCCATCTCGATCGCCCCGGCGGGACATTTGCGTGAGCATTTGCCGCAATTGACACCTTCAGACACCGACAGACACTTCTCGTAATCGATATGGGCATATCCGACATGTATCGCCGACTTTTCAGCCTCATTGATCTTCAATATCGCTCCCGCAGGACACACTTCGCTGCAACGCGTGCATTCAGGCCGGCAGTATCCATGCTCGTAGCCGACCTCAGGCTGAAGAAGCGACGCCAAATCCATAGAGGGACGCAACACCCCGTTGGGACAGTTGGATATACAAGCTTGGCAGGCCGTACACCGGCGTTGGAGATTGGTCACGCTTACAGCTCCGGGCGGCACGATACGCCCTTTGCGGATCGGTACGGCTTTCGGCACGATAGGCGCCAGACCACCGTCGTGCAGCTTACCCACGGCGGCATTGGCAGCAGCCGCACCGGCGATCACCGCTCCTGCCGTCAGAAACGTGCGCCTCGTTGTGTCGACCGGAGGTTGCGTCACTTCGGCAACATCACGCTTAAAATTGCGGAAGGTATAACTGATCGCTCCCTGACGGCAATTGTCAATACAATCCATGCACGCCACGCATCGCGAATAGTCCACACTATGCGACGATGCATCGATACAGGAAGCCTTGCAGTTGCGCTCGCAGCTGCGGCATCCGTTACACTTCGACGTGTCGATGACAGGTCTTAGCAGAGATAGTTTGGAGAGGCATCCAAGGATCGTACCCACCGGACATATCGTATTGCAATAACGCCGGCCTCCGAACCATGACATCAATCCTACCACAGCAAGCGTCAGGAAGGCGACTATCATGACCGGCCACATAACAGGCACGCTATCCACCCTGTAGAAAGCATACGATCCGTGACCCTCGGCCTCTGCGGCAAGCACATTGTTGACACCGTCATAGACCGGAGCTATCAACGCCGACGCGATTCGTCCATATCCGCTATACGGATCAAGCAATCCAGCCAGATAGGTAAAACCTGTAGCAATAAGCAGGGCGAACAGCACAAACACTCCCATACGCGCCACTGTGAGCGCCTTCGTGTATCTGAAACGATTTCGCCGGCTGCGCCGCGGCCCGACGTGGGAACGCATCCAGTTGATGCAATCCTGAATTATTCCGAGCGGACATATCACCGAACAATACACACGCCCCATCACCACTGTGATCAGCAGCAATACGGCAAGCGCTATGACATTCAGAGCCATCACAGCCGGAACAAACTGCATACCCGCGAGCCAGCTCCACCACCGCACAGCAAATCCGGTAAAGTCTATAAACAGAGCCGTGACACACATCAACACTGCGACAGCCACTACAATACGTATTTTCCTAAGCATAAGTGAGTGTTCAAAATTTAAGCATAAGATGAACTTCTTACACATGCAAATGTAGTGTTTTTTCAGATGGCATACAACACAGCTCAATGTTAATAAACACTAACAGTACAAATCAATAGCGCTGATTAATTGCAATCACTCAAAAAATATGCGTATCTTGTGGAAGAATTTCATTTATCGCCCGAAGGATGATAGATTTCGAACGCATATTATTCAATATCGACATACCGGCAACCATAGATGCCGCCGCCGGGACTCTGCTCGTCGCCGAGCCGTTTCTGAAAGAGGAGTGCTTTGCCCATTCAGTCATATACATCGTAGACCATGCATCCGACAGCAGCTCAATGGGTGTCGTGCTCAACCACATCACACGACACCGTCTTTCGGATCTGATCGACGGCATTGACAGTGCGCATGACACACCGGTGTTTTGCGGCGGCCCGGTCGGCGCCAACCGATTGTTTTTCATGCACACACTCGGCGACATAATCCCGCAGTCGCAGGAAATCGGTTCGGGAATGTATATCGGCGGTGATTTCGACTGTATGCGTCAGTATATCAACGCCGGCTATCCTACCGAAGGCAAAATCAGATTTTTTATCGGCTACAGCGGTTGGAGCGCGCGCCAGCTCGAAGATGAGATCCAAAGCAATGTATGGGCTGTCAGCGGATTCAAGTCGGCCAAACGTTTGCTAAAAGGCCATGGCGATTCCTATTGGCACCGTACGGTACGGTCTATGGACAGCCGGTTCAGGGGCTGGCTTTATCATCCGCAGAATCCTCACGCCAACTGATCACTGTCATTCTGACCCAAATCAAGCCCTCCACATTTACATTTTATTTTGCGGGAAAGATTACGAGTGTGTTTACTTTTAACTTGATGAAATCTTTATAGCTCTTTTCGACCAATTTTAAGCTTTTGTTCAGTCATTATGAAACCCCATAACTCCTTCACAAAAACTGAAAATTGACTCGAAAACACTCTCGAAATCCTAACATGAGTCAAAAGTAAACACACTCTAACGGCTGTTCAAAAAACGTCGTTGTAGCGTTTTCTGCGTCATCTACATTGTAATTTCGCGCAGTATTCCGACGCCCACATCACCGTCGCCACCAGCACGTCATCGGCAGGAGCAGAGCATATGAAAAATTTGCTATTGACGGAGGGATATTGTAATTTTGTACTCTCAAAAAACAACGATAATTACAGCAAATGTTACCCGACATGATCACCCTTGCACTGTTCAATCCGCAAGCTATACTCGACAGTTTTTTCACAGCCACACCCATAGCCATATATCTGATGGTAGTCGGCCTTATGGTTGTGGAAAGTTCTTTCATCCCGTTTCCGTCGGAAGTGATTGTTCCCCCCGCCGCTTATCTTGCCGCCACTTCACATGAAGTCAACATTGTGGCGGTGGTATTGCTCGCCACTCTGGGAGCATTGATAGGCGCTCTCATCAACTATGGCCTGTCGCTCTGGATCGGACGTCCGATAGTGTATCGTTTCGCCGACTCACGACTGGGTCATGCATGCCTTATAAACCGCGAAAAAGTAGAACATGCCGAACACTACTTCGACAATCACGGAGCCGTATCGACATTCGTAGGGCGTCTGATTCCGGCTGTACGCCAGCTCATAAGCATACCGGCCGGTCTTTCACGGATGAACATATTCCGTTTTATGCTCTACACATCGCTTGGTGCCGGAGTATGGAACATTATCCTCGCGGCACTCGGATGGTGGCTCGGACAGATCGTGCCGCGCGACGCCCTCTTCGAAAAGGTGGAACAATACAACGTATATCTCACATGGGTCGGTATCGGCATAGGATTGACCTGTGTGGCCATCATAGTCTGGAACGCCTTCAAACCTCAAAAAAATTCTTGAAAATGATAGAAATAGCGCCGTCAATGCTTTCAGCCGATTTCGGCAATCTCGACCGCGACGTAGAGATGGTCAACCGTTCGGAGGCATCATGGATGCACCTTGACGTCATGGACGGAGTCTTCGTGCCCAATATTTCCTACGGCTTCCCGGTAATAAAGGCCATTGGCCGCAATGCGCGGAAACCGCTCGACGCCCATCTGATGATCGTAAACCCGCAGAATTACGTAAATCAGGTACGCGACTGCGGAGTGGATCTCATGACAGTCCATCAGGAAGCCTGTCCACATCTTCACCGCGTAGTGCAGCAGATAAAGGATGCCGGGATGAAAGCCGGGGTAGCTTTGAATCCCGCTACACCGACAATGATGCTTGACGACATATTGCCTGAGCTTGATCTGGTGCTCATAATGAGCGTAAACCCCGGATTCGGAGGGCAGAAATTCATCGACCTTGCCCTTCCCAAAGTAAGGAGAATGCGCGGTCTCATCGACTCACTGGGACTTGCCACACGCATAGAAGTGGATGGCGGCGTCAATATGCAGACAGGAAAACTTCTTGCCGATGCCGGCGCCGACATACTTGTAGCAGGCAGCTTTGTATTCGGCGCCGATGATCCCGAAGCCACGATAGCCTCCTTAAGGCAATTATAATACACAACACGATCAACACACACGTCTTCAATGGAATCATTTGAAATTTCAGCCGACAGCTACGATCCTTCATCACTCACCTCTGGAGGCTACGGCCAACGCACACCGGAACCGTCTGCACAGCGCAACAACGCGACACAGTCCGAAACCAAAATACGCCAGAATCCTGCCGCCGCACGACAGGCCAGACCATCGGCCACACCGGCCGCACCGACAAAGAAGCCGACGGCCGACAATGTGTCGACCCGCCGACGCTGGAAGCTTTTTGCCGGCATAACGCTCATAGTGTTTGCAGCATATATGCTCATTGTATGCGTTTCCTACTTTTCAGCCGGAGCCGACGACCAGAGCATCGTGCAGGGGCGTCAGTTCGCCCGCATATCATCCACACCCGAAGCGGTCAGCAATACCGGCGGTCCTCTCGGAGCATTTCTTGCCGACATATTGCTATCGCAGTGGCTCGGCATAGGATCGTTCATATTGATATTTTATGTCGGGGCTCTCGGAATATCGCTTGTCGGACTCCGACGCATGAAATTCTGGGATCTTACCTATAAATGTCTGCTGACATCCATCACCCTGTCGATACTTACCGGTTTCGTCACATACACCATGACGTCGCACAACTTCTGGGGTGGCAATCACGGTCATCTTGTCAATGAGTTTCTTATCACCAATACCGGATGGTGGGGAGCGATAGGAGTCAATATGCTTCTTGTCGCAGCAGTGGCCTTGGTATTCCTGCGCGAACTGCAGACAGCCTACGAAGCCTATCGCAACAGAGTGAAAAAACATCGCGAGCGTATAGCACGCGAACGAGCTGCCGCTGAAGCACGCCGGCGACAGATGGAAGCGATGATGACCGATGACGAGGTGGCTACAGCCGACAACAATACATCGGACAAATCTTCGTCAGACAACAAAACCGAATCTGCGACACCCGCAGACCGGGCAGCAGAAACAATGACTGAACATCAGCCGGCGCAGCATCATCACGAAGTGCCGACGTATACACCTGATACTGAAAAACACTACGAACAGGCCGAACTGACCGATATCGACACAATAGCCGACGACAACACCGCCATGGCGACAGACGCTGCATCAGCGTCGGCCACAGCGGCTGCGAATTGGCATGAGACAGTCAATACCACACCCGTCGCCGACCCATCGCCTGTCGCCTGCCCGGCAGAAACAATGCCTGCCGCCTCAATGACGTCAGCGCCTGTATCGTCGGAAACAGCTGATCATTACACTAATGACAATGACAACAAAGCCGTCGCGCCTGTAACGGCATCTGCCGCTCCGGCTTCCGAGGATCACAATATCACACCGCCGACCGCTCCGGCTGCCATACAGCCTGACGAACTGCCACAGCCAGACGTAGATCTGGCTGAAATTCCAGACGTCACTGAAGCCGAAGATGAAACAGCCTCGGCTGTCAATCTTGTCGTCAACACACCTCAGGCCGTCGCAGAAGCGCGCCACATTTCAAACGAACCTTACGATCCCACCGCCGAACTGTCACACTTCCGCTTCCCCTCAATAGACCTGCTGGAAAAACGTGCGCAGCGCACTGACCATGTGGATCTGGAGGAACAGGAAGAGAACAAGGAACGACTCACACAGACACTAAATACCTTTGGCGTTAAAATCTCACAGATCGAGGCGACCGTCGGACCGACGATCACCCGATATGAAATTATTCCCGAAGCGGGCACCCGAACACGTTCGGTAAAGACCCTCGGCGAGGATCTGCAGCTCAGTCTGGCCGCACTTGGAATCAGAATCATCGCTCCGGTTCCGGGCAAAGGCACCATAGGAATCGAGGTGCCTAACAAAGACCCGCAGATAGTCAGCATACGCAGTATTCTGTCGTCGGAGGCCTTCCAGTCGTCAAAAGCAGAGCTTCCGATCGCTATGGGCAGCACTATCACCAACGACGTGTATGTGACCGATCTGGCCAAGTTGCCGCATCTGCTCGTGGCCGGCGCCACCGGCATGGGCAAATCCGTAGGACTGAACACGATAATAGCTTCATTGCTCTACAAGAAGCATCCGGCCGAACTGAAATTCGTGCTCATCGACCCCAAACGCGTTGAACTGAGCCTTTATCGTAAGCTCGAGCGCCATTACCTTGCTGCACTTCCCGGAGAAGATGCGATCATCACCGACACATCGAAAGTTGTCACAGTGCTCAACTCATTGTGTATAGAGATGGGTAAGCGTCTTGATCTTCTTGAGAAGGCCGGAGTGCGCAACATCAAGGAGTATAACGAAAAATTCATCGCACGACGCCTTAATCCAAACGAGCACAAATTCATGCCTTATATAGTGCTCATCATCGACGAATTTGCCGACATCATCCTCACAGCAGGCAAAGAGGTGGAAAATCCGGTGTCGCGTCTGGCCGCCGTGGCCAGAGCCGCAGGCATACATCTTATCATCGCCACGCAGCGTCCGTCGGTGACAGTCATCACCGGTGCGATCAAGACCAACATCCCAGGACGAATAGCTTTCCGCGTGAATCAGGGTGTGGACTCCCGCACCATCCTTGATCAGGTCGGGGCAAACCAGCTTATAGGCAAGGGGGACATGCTGTTCTCATGCAACGGCGTCATCGACCGCGTGCAGTGTGCGTTTATCGATACCGACGAGGTAAAAGCCATCTGCGACTCCATTTCCGACCAGATAGGTTATTGCGAGCCCTACCAGTTGCCGGAATTCGTACCTCCGACCGCAGAAGGCCCGGCACGCACCGGCGCACAGCTTGGCGAACGCGATCCGATGTTCAAGGAAGCCGGCATGATGGTGGTGGAAACACAGTCGGGCTCCACAACCAATCTGCAGCGCAAGCTTGCCATAGGCTTCGGACGCGCCGGCCGCATCATGGATCAGCTTGAAGCAGCCGGAGTCGTTGGCCCTGCGCAGGGAGGAAAACCTCGTCCGGTGCTGATGGATATAATGGCTTTTGAGAACTATCTTCAGCTCAATGCCATCAACTAACAGCCGACCGAAAACGTTTATACATATCATGCACAAAGTATTATTATCCCTGATAGCCGCTCTGCTGAGCATCACCACAGTCAATGCCGCCAATCCACAGGCCGACGGGCTGTTGCGTCAGGCAGCCGACAAACTGCGGAATGCCAAATCGGTAAGCGCCACATGCGCCATAAATTCCGACGGACATTCCACACAGGCACGGATCATCATGTCCGGCCGACGGTTCAGAATCGAATCACCCGGATATGCCACATGGTTTGACGGACGCACACAATGGACCTATTCGGCATCGACCGGAGAGGTGACCGTGACCGAACCGACTGCAGGCGAACTTGCCGAAAGCAATCCGCTATCAGTCATAGAGGCTTTCACATCGGCCTACAACTCAAGCATCACATCGGCGGCAGGCGATACACGCCGCATAAGCATGAAAGCGCGCCGATCCGATGCCGAGATCATATCGGCCGAAGTCACACTCAACGCCAGAACCACGCTACCGGTCAGCATAGATCTGACATACGCCTCGGGACAGAAAGTGGCCGTCAGCATAGAGGCAATTTCAACCGGCGGAGCACTCCCCTCCTCCACTTTCACATTTGACAAGGCGCATTATCCCGGCGCCACAATCAACGATCTCAGATAAATCACAACATAAGCCACAACAATAGACATGAACCAGATTCACACCAAATGCCTTATAATCGGCTCCGGACCGGCCGGATTCACAGCCGCCATATACACCTCGAGAGCCAATATGAAGCCGCTGGTATATGCTGGCCACCAGCCCGGCGGACAACTTACGATCACCACAGAGGTAGAGAATTTCCCCGGCTACCATGAAGGAGTGACCGGCACCCAGCTTATGGCCGATCTGGAGAAACAGGCGGCCCGTTTCGGCGCCGATATACGCCAGGGTATCATTACAAGTGTAGATTTCAGCCAGCATCCGCTGCGTGCCATAGCCGACGACAACACGGAGATCACGGCTGACACCGTGATCATTTCCACCGGAGCCACGGCCCGTTATCTCGGTCTTCCCGACGAGGAACGCTACAAGGGAATGGGCGTTTCAGCCTGCGCCACATGCGATGGTTTCTTCTATCGCCGCAAACGTGTGGCTGTAGTGGGAGGCGGCGATACTGCCTGCGAAGAGGCTCTGTATCTGTCAAACATCGCTTCGGAAGTATTCCTTATCGTACGCAAGGATTACCTCAGGGCCTCAAAAGTGATGCAGCGCCGAGTAGAGGAGAAAGCCAATATAACCGTGCTTTTCAATACCAATACTATCGGCCTTTACGGCGACGACTATCTGGAGGGCGCGCAGCTCGTCGAATTTGCCTCTACCGACAAGGAACGCGTCTACAATCTGCCTGTCGACGGTTTCTTCCTCGCTATCGGGCACAAACCCGCCACCGACATATTCCGCCCGTGGATAGAGCTTGACGAGGCCGGATATATCAAGACCGAAGGTCAGTCGACCCGGACAAATGTGGCAGGAGTGTTTGCCGCAGGCGACGTAGCCGACCCGAATTACCGTCAGGCCATAACGGCGGCCGGAAGCGGATGCAAAGCGGCTCTCGACGCCGAACGATATCTGACGGAACAGGGGGGCTGATCAGCCCTGTCAGATCTTGCCGTTGTCGGCATAAGAGAAATATTCGTTGCCGGCCACAATAAGATGGTCGAGCACACGGATGTCGAACAGTGCGGACGCATCCTTGATACGCGACGTCAGGGCATCGTCCTGAACGCTCGGCATACGATTGCCCGACGGATGATTGTGTACAAGTATGATACCTGCCGCCAAACGGTCGACAGCGGTCTTTACGACGATTTTCACGTCAACTACTGTGGCCGCAGTGCCTCCACGGCTCACAAGCTCGGCCGAGAGTATACGGTTGGCGCGACTGAGCACCATCACCCAAAACTCCTCATGGTCGAGATTCTCAAGCCGGCCACGGATATAATTGAACGCATCATCGGAAGAGCGCACCGTCACATCGCGGCTGCGCTCTTCGTCGCGACAGCGCGATCCGAGCTCAAACGCAGCAGCCAGCGCTATAGCCTTGGCCGGACCAATACCACGGAACGAACGAGCCACCGCCTGTATGGGCATACGCGCCAGACTGACAAGCTTGTTGTCGCAAGCCGACAGTATCTCGCGGCTCATCTCCACCACCGATTTCCCCGGCAACCCTCCTCCGAAAATTATGGCGAGCAATTCGGCATTGCTGAGAGAGCGTATGCCATGAGCCAGCGCTTTCTCGCGCGGGCGGTCATCATCGCTAAGATCGGCGATACGACGCGACGACCCTGAAGGAGGATTTTCGCTGTAGCCTGTCATCGTCCTTTACGCAGTCTTATCTCCTCGTCGACATTGCGTCCACGGCGGAGGAATATCTTGGTGAACCATGCACGGATGAATCCGCATCCGTATCCTCCTATCTGTATGACGCTCGCTGGCACAGCAAGCAGAGCCACCTTGATGCTGCGCGACTGCCACAAAGCCGCCGACAATACAGCCAGCAGATAGACGCCTATCGGCAACAGCCACCAGGGACTCACTGCCGCAGCAAGCACGCAGCACACCACACCGGCTACTACAGCCAAGGCAGGAAGAGTATGCACCGCCTTGAGCGACGAAGGATAAAGGAGCTTGAGCGTGATTCTCGACATACCGAACACGTAGACCTGACGGAGAAATTTACCGAACGACACACGGCGCTTATGGAAAACCGATGCCTGACGGACGAGTCCTATGCGGAAACCGGCCTGCCTGATGCGCATGCTCATATCGATATCTTCCGAGAACATCTCCCTGAATCCACCGACTCTGTCGTAGACCTCACGGGTATATCCCATATTGAAAGAGCGTGGAGTAAATTTCTCCAGACTCACTTTCCCTCCACGGATACCTCCGGTGGTGAGAAAAGATGTCATCGCGAAATTAATGGCCTTCTGTGTGTCGCTGAACGAATCGTCGGCAGCGTCGGGACCGCCGAAACAATCAAGCGGCATATCTTTCAGAGCTTCAGCCAGAGTAGCAAAATATCCAGGCGGTATCACACAGTCGCTGTCGAAGAATATCAGCCATGACCCTTTTGAACGCTCTATGCCATAGTTGCGTGCTATGGAGCGTCCCTCGTTTGACTTCTGATAATAGCTTATCGAGGGGAGTTCCGGCGCATAGCGTTCGACTGCCGCCGCTGAGGGCACAGTGGATCCGTCCTCTACCAGAATCACCTCGAAATCGCGACAAGTCTGCTCCGACAGACTCCTCAACAGGTCAGCCACCTCATCGGGTCGGTTATATACCGGCACTATTACGGAATAAACAGGATTATGGTTCATCGTGCTGTCAGCTCATGCGTGATTTATAATCGTCAAACGTGAATTTACGCAGGTATTCAATGCTGCCGTCGGCTCTGCACAAAGCTATATCGGGATGCTGGAGGCCATTGAACATTGTGGTCTTGACGGTAGTATAATGGTTCATATCCTCGAAGGTCAGACGCTGGCCGGGGAGCAATGGCCCGGCAAATGTCCAGTCGGCCATAAAATCGCCGCTCAGGCATGAATTGCCACCTATACGGTATTGAGGCAATCCGGGCGCCGACTCCACGCTCTCGCTGATTGTCGGCTTGTAGGGCATCTCCAGACAATCAGGCATGTGACAGGCAAACGAGGCGTCGATAATGGCCGTCCTGATCCCCTGGTTCTCCACTACATCGACCACCGATGTGATCAGATCGCCGGTGCGCCATGTGAATGCGCTGCCAGGCTCCAGAATGACCTCAAGCCATGGATAGCGCGAACGGAAATCACGCAGCAGCCTCACAAGATGGTCCGTGTCGTAGCCTTCACGCGTCATCAGATGTCCGCCTCCCATATTGACCCATTTCACCTGCGTCAGCAGATGTCCGAACTGACTTTCAAATGCCTCAAGTACTCGTTGCAGATCAAAAGATGTCGATTCACACAGGGCATGGAAGTGAAGTCCCTCCACTCCAGATGGCAGTCTCCTGCCTATCACGTCGGCCACCACTCCGAACCGTGATCCGGGCAAAGCCGGATTGTAGATGTCGGTATCAATAACCGAACACTGCGGATTGACTCTCAATCCTGGCGACACTCCGGCGGCCAGTGCCATATTGCCGAACCGCTCGAACTGATGGAGAGAGTTGAACGTGATATGGGATGCTCCGTGAAGAAAACGGCCGATTGTCTGATCGGTATATGCCGGACAATAAACATGAGCCTGCCCTCCCAGCGTGGTATTGCCGAGCTGAAGCTCGTTGAGCGACGACGCCGTGAAATCACTGACGTATTCCCTTATGATCGGAAATGTGCGCCACAAGGCATTGGCCTTGAAAGCCATAATGATCCTTGCGCCCGAGTCGCGGCTGACGCGGCTTATAAGCTCCAGATTGCGCCGCAGACGATCTTCATATACAAGGTAAACCGGCGTGGGGATGTTTTGAGGTGTGATCATACAGAGTCAGTCAATGATTATGAATTTTGCAAATTTCAGCAACAACAGTTTTTCGCCCGAATTATCAAACACCACCTTAATACGATGGTCGGGCTGCGAGGTGTCGACCTCAACAATGGTGCCGCGTCCGAAGCGATTGTGCTCTATCACCATTCCGGCCTTCAGCCGTGATCCGTCAGCGCCCGGCATGGTTGCAAACGAAGTTTCGCCCTTTGCTGCAGAGGCTGATACAGGTACCGGATTGCGATGAACAGATGATGCCGTCGGCTGTGAGACCTGAGCCTGACGCGCCGGATAACGTACCTGACGGGCTGCAGCCATATAATCGGAGTAGGACGGACGCCTCGAACGCGGTGCGCCTATTGTCGCTCCGGCTTTCATGTCGAGATAACACGGGTCGATATCGTGGAGGAAACGCGACGGCGAGCACATGGCCGGCTGCCCGTTTCGGTAGCGGTTGGATGCGAACGACATCATGCAGAAACTACGCGCGCGGGTGATAGCTACATACAGCAGTCGGCGTTCCTCCTCAATCTCGCTCTGCGAACCTTGAGCCATCGACGACGGAAAAAGATCCTCCTCCACACCGACGATAAACACATTGTTGAATTCCAACCCTTTTGCGGCATGAACGGTCATAAGAGTCACCCGTTCCTCGGTAGCATCATCCGAGTCCTGATCAGTGGCAAGAGATATCTGTCCGAGGAATGCTGCCAGACCAAGATCGGCCTCGCCCTCCTCACGTCGCATTTCGGTAAATTCCTTTACTCCCGCGAGAAGTTCATTAAGATTTTCCTGTTTTGAGATACTCTCCGGAGTGCGGTCGGTGATAAGCATTGAAAGCAGACCTGTGGCGCGTATGATCTCCGATGCGACGGCCAAAGCATCGTCGCCCGAGGCCACCTGAGCAGCAAACCGGTCGACCATGGATGCGAACGCCGCAAGTTTACGGCGCGTGCCAGAATGCACTTCCAGCCCGAATCCGTCGGGATCATGCAATACAGCCATCATGCTCACCCCGCAATCCATGGCCGTGCGTGCAACCTTGTTGACGGTGGTTTCGCCGATGCCCCGCGCAGGGAAGTTTATCACACGACGCAGCGCCTCGTCATCGTCAGGATTGACCGCAAGCCGGAAATAAGCCACCGCATCTTTTACCTCCTTGCGCTGATAAAACGAAAGACCTCCGTAGATGCGGTAAGGGATATTGCGTTTACGCAACGACTCCTCCAGTATGCGGCTCTGTGCGTTCGTGCGGTAGAGTATCGCAAACTCATCGTATGAATCATGCGTCAGCATTCTCACCTGCGATATGCGGTTGGCCACGATGGCGCTCTCATCGAGATCGCTATAGCTCGACACCACCTCTATGCGGTCGCCCGGCTTGTTTTCGGAGTACACTTCCTTGCGTATCTGCTCGGTGTTTTTCTCGATCAGTGAATTGGCAGCATTGATTATATTCTGTGTGGAGCGATAGTTGCGTTCGAGCTTGAACAGCTTCATGCCCGGATAGGTGTCGCGCATGGAAAGGATGTTGCGGATATTAGCTCCCCGGAAGGAATAGATGCTCTGCGCGTCATCGCCCACGACGCAAAGCTGATGATGCTCTTCGCAGATTCTGGCCACTATCAGATGCTGTGCGAAGTTGGTGTCCTGATACTCGTCGACGAGCACGTAGCGGAAAAACTCCTGATAATGACGCAGCACGTCGGGATTGTCGCGCAGCAACACATTGGTGTAATACAGCAGGTCATCGAAATCCATGGCTCCGGCCGTAAAGCACCGGTCGCGGTATATCCTGTAGATTTCATGAATACGCGGACGGCGCGCATCGGCATCAGCCCGCATAATCTCACGGTCGGCTGCATATTTCTCCGGGGAGATAAGAGCGTTTTTAGCCGTGGAGATCGCCGATATGACCGACGATGGTTTGTATATCTTTTCGTCAAGCGCCAGGTCCTTGACGATAGTCTTTACAAGCGATTTTGAGTCGGCCGAATCATATATTGTGAAACTGCTCTTGAATCCGATCCGGTCGGCATTGGCGCGCAATATACGCGCGAAAATCGAGTGGAATGTTCCCATCCACAGCCTCGACGCCACTTCTGTCCCTACCAGTGCCTCGATACGCTCGCGCATTTCACGCGCTGCCTTGTTGGTAAATGTAAGCGCCAGTATGCGCCATGGTTCGTACCCGCATCTTAGAAGATGTACGATCTTGTAGGTCAGCACGCGTGTCTTTCCCGATCCCGCACCTGCAATCACAAGGCTCGGACCGTCGACATACTCCACGGCGGCACGTTGCTGACCGTTGAGTTGCTGAAGATAATCTTCCGTCACCAATTTCTACGTATTGAGTGTGTTAAGCATAAGAGGGGAGATCAGTTGCCGATCCACCGCGATCCGTCGGTCTTTATCCCCACACGGTATTTTCTCATCGCATATCCCTTTTCGGCGGCCTTGCCCGAAAGCGGAGCTCCCTGACGGAATACGTCGTATGTGCTGCCGCACACAGCGCATCGCGCCACAGCCTGATCGGGATCAATCGAAATGCGCACGTCGCGCTTCACCTCCACCGGACAGGAAAGGTCGTAGGCCTGAGGGTCTCCAACAAAATCACCTACAAGCACCACTCCGGCAAATCCTGTCTGCGAGGCATCGGAATAAGGAAATCCGGAGGGAATCAGCTGCGGCTTGATAAATTCCCGCCACTGCAATGCCCCACCGACCCCATAGACATCCCATTCGCCCTGACCGGCGAAGTCAATTCTGACGGGAGCCGGAGGAATTCGGTCGTCGTCAACCGAATCGCATGACGTTGACCAGATCACGGCCAGTAAGAGACCTACGGCAAATATTTGTCGGCTTTTCAAGCGAAAAATGTTTGTAATAGTTCGCCAAACTTGTCGGACGCCTCCTGCAGTTTACCTCCTATGAGCGGCCGTAGCATCGCCGGAATCTCCACATCGATAATGCTTGTGGCGGTTGTGGAAGAATCACCATCTGGCTCAAGCGCAACGATAAGTTTCAGCGGCACGGGCGACTGGGCGGCTTCAAGGGTGACTTTAGACGGTGCGACACGCTCTTTGACAACAAACTTGAGTTGTCCCACCGGAGCGGCGTGTATAGATATCGAATCATCGGTAAACTCCACGTCGCCTATCTTCTGGCGCGCCTCATCGGGCAGGGCGTCGATATGTTTCTGATAGGCCGCGATATCGGCGATGCGTGCATACACATCCTCTATCGGACGGCCAATGCTGACAGGTTTGCTTTTATAAGTAGCCATGTTTGATCACTAATTGTAGCTTTATTCATTACAAAGCCGTTTGGCTTTGCGAGCCAAACGGCATGATATCTTCATGAGGTGGAAGCGGGTTCAACGCACGGGCGCCCAGTTGGCCGGATCCTTACGCCATTCCTTGAGCGTATCGAGATCCTCCTCGCGGATATACTGTGTATCGAGGGCTGCCTCCAGCATCGCGTTGTAGTTGCTCAGAGTGAGCAATTCCACTCCGGCATCCTTGAAACGTTTGATAGCAAGCGGGAAACCATACGTAAAGATGGCCGCCATTCCTACGACCTCGCAACCGGCCTGACGGATAGCCTCCACCGCCTTCAGGCTGCTGCCGCCTGTAGAGATAAGATCCTCTATCACCACTACACGCTGACCGGGAGTGAGGTTGCCTTCTATCAGATTTTCCAGGCCGTGATCCTTGGGCGACGAGCGCACATAAACATATGGCAGTCCGAGAGCGTCGGCCACGAGAGCGCCCATAGCTATTGCGCCGGTAGCAACTCCGGCTATTGCATCGGGTTTCTCGAAATTCTCGAGTATAAGCCGGCACATCTCTATTTTGATGAAGCTGCGCACTTCGGGATATGAGAGAGTCTTGCGATTGTCAGTGTAGATGGGTGAGTTCCATCCTGAAGCCCATGTGAATGGAATTTCGGGCTGCAGTTTTATGGCGCTGATTTTAAGGAGCTTTTCAGCTAAAAGACTTTCAAGCGATTTCATTGTTTTATTATATTTATGTTTTTTTGGAACTTTTCCGCACACAAAGTTACGAAAACACTCTCAACAATGCAACTTTTTTTATAGTTTTGCATTAATCAAAAAAAATGTCACATCCACAACACACACCGACATGAAACATTTAATCCGCATCATCGCCATAACGGTTCTTGCAGCGTTGTTATCCACGTCGACGGCTGAGGCACAGCGTCACAACGGAACCGACAAAAGAGAGAAAACCGAGCACAGCCGACAACGCGACAGACATCGGAGCGACAAGACGACACGCCCCGGGCGCAACAGCCGCCCCACAAAAGAGGGACAGGGATCATCATACCGCCGCCCGGGCAACACCTCACATAAGCCGGCTGCGGGACAACGCCCAGACAATGACAAACGCCCCGGCAACACTCCCTCGCATCAGCGTCCGGGCAATCGTCCCGGAAATGACAAATATCATCCGGCTCCAAATAATGGGCACCGTCCGGGAAACAACCGTCCGGGAAACGGATTACGTCCGGGTAACCCGCATCGCCCTGCACCGGGTCACAACCATCGCCCTGCACCGGGGGTCGGCCATAGACCCTCACATGGCCCCGCACACCGGCCTCCGACACTGCGTCCTCCCCACAGACCGTACAGGCCTATGATGCGTCCATACCGGCGGCCGACGCCTCCGCCCCACTGGCATCCGGCCGGACGATACCCTGCCATACGTACGGTGCTCGGCATTACATTCGGAACATCATTTGCCCTCAGCCTCGACCATCTGTATGGAAACGGATACACAGTCGACGGATACGGCAATGACATGGTATATCTCAGAAACGTCACACAGCTCAACTATCTGTGGCCTGACGCTACACTTTTCTACGGACCGGGTGGTCTGACAGGATCAGAATTTTTCTACAGCACCTCGGTATATGACCCGTCGCGATACAACTATGTTTATCGCGATCTTGTGCGCGCCTACGGCCCGCCTGCCACAATGACCTACCCCAACGGAGGGTATATGGCCACGTGGTTTATCAACGGCAACGGCTACATACGGCTTCAATTCGGCAGAGGCGAATCATACGGCGGATCATCGAGATTCTACACATCCCTGTCGTTCGGAAACTGACAGCCGCAACGTATACTATATCTCTGACCACACCGCTCCGGCGAGAGTCACTCCTTGACAAAGCGGACGCTCGCCCATCCGTCGTGCGAGGTCACATCGGCCAACTTCAGCCCGCATCGTGAAGCCGCTTCCTCCACGACCGGAACATCGGCCTCGTAGAATCCGCTGAACACAAACTGACCGCCGCTCTTGACCACCGCGGCGTATGCCGGCATATCGGCCGTGATTATATTGCGGTTGATATTGGCCAGCAATATGTCGGCGTCAACGACATCGCTTATGGACGTCACGTCGCCAAGACGCACATCAATATCGCCGCAGCCGTTAAGGAGCACATTCTCGCGGGTGTTTTCGCAAGCCATCGGATCTATCTCCACCGCCACAACATATCCTGCTCCACGCATACGCGAGAGTATGGCAAGAATACCTGTGCCGGTGCCCATATCCACCACCTTAAGGCCGTCGACCGGCATCGTGAGGAGCCGAGTGACGATCAGTGAAGTCGTGGCATGATGTCCGGTCCCGAAGGCCATCTTTGGATCTATGGCAATATCATAGCGACAGGTCGGATAATCGGTATGAAACGAACTATGCACCACACACTCGTCGCCGATTACGATAGGTTTGAAATAATTCTTTTCCCACTCATGATTCCAGTCGCGCCCTTCGATGGTCAATGCCTCGCGCAACTGCAGACGACACGGATAAGGCCACCGCGACAATATGCCATCAAGCGCAACACGGTCATAAGATTCGTTTCTGACGTATGCGGTCAGTCCTTCGCTGTCGGTGACAAAACTTTCATAGCCGACCTCTGCCAATTCTGCAGCAAGAAGGTCGGAAAAATCTTCTGAAAACGGAGTGATCTCCACTTTCACTTCAACATAATCATTCATGAATAACTCTCAAAAACCAGTTTATATTATCTAATTCGTCAGTAACCCGTGGCTCGCTGCGGCGGACGTTTTTGGGGACTTCATCCGGCATTTTCCACTTTAATGTTCAGACATGTCTTATCTTCTTCAAGCAAAAACAATTCGGACAAATCTAAACAAACCTCGTAGCTGATTCTTGCGAGTCACATAGCATAATGATCAACTGCCGGTGGGTCAATACAGGCCGGCATATTCAGCGGCGGCGAAACAGCCTGAACACCTGACGTCCGATCCTGAAAGCCATAAAGGCATAATCGATATATGACAGATTGCTCAGCAGACGTCCGATAAGACCTGCACCTTTGAACGTCGACATACCCCCCTTCATCTGCGATGCGGTCGACATAAGTTTCTGACGGTCGATCTGCATTCTGACAGCCGTATAAGCTTGCTGATAACGCAGTTCGTCGATTGTATAGCCCTTCCAAGGCTTGGGATCGGTCGACTGCTTGTGGGCATCGATTGTGTTTTTTTCCATGATGGCGATTACAGTTTATTTTAGAAACAGTCGGGATATAAAACGCGCTACTGGATTCATGATCAAAGGCTTGCACAAGACAATCAGCAACACCACCAACGCCAGGTAGAACACCCCCATAAGTGCGTAGGCCCAGCCAAGCCCGATAGAGGGGGCAATCCAGTGGGCTATAGCGATCGTCAGGAAAAATAAGAATATGATGCCGAGCACAAAAGCTCCGGCCGCAACAGCCAGTCCGGTTATAAGCATGGTCAGCTTCTCGGCAGCAGTCAGCTTGGCATATTCAAGCCCGTTGACGAAAAGAGATTTGGCCTGTTGCCACAGTCGGTTGTAATTGTTGTCTGATTCGTTCATTAATTGGCTTTCATGAAAATAATTAGAAGCATGTTTGAGCTTTTGTTGTCCAAGCACGCTCAATAGTGTCTGTTCAAAGTAACGGACTCCTGACCACCGGTCATGCAGCCAGGCCGACAGCCGGAACGATCTGACGTCCCGGCAGCCGGCTTATATGGCATATCGGTGCTATTTATCGCAGCCACGCCTTATTTGGCGTCCATCTCCTCTGTCAGCTGCTCTACGAGAGCGTCTATTTCATTGTCGGAACAAAGAATTCCCTTCTTCTGAAGGATCTCTTTGATGCGGCGGCGCGTGTTCTCGCCTTTTTCAGGCGCGAGAAGCAGAGCTGCTGCAGCTCCCACTATGGCGCCACCGATAAATGAATAGAGTATACCTGTATTGCTCATGATTTCCGGGGTTTGTGTTGTGGAATTGAATGTTTGGGGGAATTACTTTTTGATTTCCTCGGCGATCTCGTCGGCCAGAGCCTCGATCTTGCTGCGATGAAGCTTTATACCTTTGCTCCTAAGATACTTCACGATCTCATCACGTGTATTCTCGCCCTTTTCAGGTGCGAACAGAAGACCTACGGTAGCTCCGGCGATAGCGCCTCCGAGCACTGCCAGAATAATGGGTAACGGTTTCATTTGTGTCTTGATTACTGATTAGAATTAAACTTCACTGTTAACAACACCGCCATAGGGAAATTTGTTTTGATGCGGGTCGAAGATTTTTCGCAAATCTACGCATTTTTTTCGGCAATATCCTCTCACCTCGCTAAAATTTCACTACTTTTGTGACATCTATAAATATACACCATTACTTAATCATTTACCTCAATGACTGTTGTTGACCGCTTTCTGCGCTACGTGAAGTTTGACACCCAAAGCGACGAACTCACCAACATGACCCCTTCGACTCCCGGCCAGATGATTTTCGCCCAAAGCCTCGAAGAGGAACTGAAGGCTATGGGCCTCACTGATATAACACTCGATGAAAACGGCTACCTTATGGCCACGTTGCCCGCGACACCGGGCTGCGAGCATGTGCCCACTGTTGGATTCATAGCCCATCTCGACACATCGCCCGACGCTTCAGGACACAATGTCAATCCGCGCATCGTAGACAATTACCCCGGCGGCGACATCACTCTCAATGCCGAAAAAGGGATTGTGCTCTCCCCCGCCGACTTCCCAGAGATGGAACACTATGTCGGCGATGATCTAATAGTCACTGACGGCACAACTCTGCTCGGAGCCGACGACAAGGCCGGCATAGCGGAGATAATCACCGCCATAGATTATCTTCAGCACAATCCCGACATAAAGCACGGACGGATACGCATAGCGTTCAACCCCGACGAAGAGATCGGTCAAGGAGCGCACAAATTCGACGTCGGACAGTTTGGAGCCGACTGGGCATACACCATCGACGGCGGAGAAATCGGCGAACTTGAATATGAAAATTTCAACGCCGCTGTAGCTAAAGTGACATTTGCCGGACGCAACGTGCATCCGGGATCGGCCAAACACAAGATGATCAACTCCATGCGCATAGCGCTGCAGTTTGCCATCATGCTCCCCCGCTGGGAAACCCCTGAACACACCGAAGGTTATGAGGGATTTTATCATCTGACATCAATAGAGGGCACTGTCGAACAGACTGTGCTCACCTACATAATCCGCGATCATGATCGCGACCGTTTCGAACGCCGCAAAAAGGAATTCGAGCATCTTACACGAAAGATCAATCATGAATTCCCGGAGTGCGCAAGCCTCGACATACGCGACCAATACTATAATATGCGTGAGAAAATCGAACCGGTAATGCATATAGTCGAGATAGCCGAACAGGCCATGAAACTCGCCGGCGTTACACCGAAAGTAGTGCCTATACGCGGAGGCACTGACGGCGCACAACTGTCATTCAAAGGTCTGCCCTGCCCGAACATTTTCGCCGGAGGGCTCAATTTCCATGGCAAATTTGAATTCGTGCCGGTGCGCTCCATGGAAAAAGCCTCACAGGTGATAGTAGAGATAGCACGCCTCGTAGGCGCCAAGCACTGACATATTAAATTACCGACGAGCGCCTTGGAAAAGACACTCCTTGTGGTGACAGGGCCGACAGCCTCAGGCAAGTCGGCTCTGTCGTTGCGTCTTGCCAAAGAACTGTCAACAGAGATCATATCGGCCGATTCACGCCAGCTTTACCGCGACATACCGATTGCCACCGCTGCTCCGTCGCCACAGATGCTCGCCGAAATACGCCACCATCTGGTGGGTACTTTGGGACTTGACGAATATTATAGCGCGGCACGCTTCGAAGAGGATGCCCTCGCGCTGCTTCCGGATATATGGAACAACAGCGACGTGGCCATAGTGTGCGGCGGATCGATGATGTATGTCGATGCTCTGACCTATGGCATCGATTCTCTGCCTGATATTGATCCCGACGTGCGCCGTCGGGCCTACGCCATTATGGATGAAGGCGGGATAAAGGCCGTGGCCGAGGAGCTGCGCCGGCTTGATCCCGTCTACTGGTCGAGAGTGGACCGCGCCAACCACAAACGCATGATCCATGCCATAGAGGTCAGCATGCAGGCCGGACGCCCATATTCCTCACTGCTGACCGGACGCCGACGCGAGAGACCGTTCAGGATAATACGCACAGCCATCGGCATGGAACGCGATGAACTGTTCGGACGTATCAACCGCCGAGTCGACGAAATGATCGCCGACGGACTGGAAGAAGAAGCTATGCGCGTGTATCCGATGCGGCATTACAACTCACTCAACACCGTAGGACTCAAGGAGATGTTTACCATGTTCGACGGACAGATGGATCGCTCCACTGCAATAGCGCGAATAGCCAAAAATACCCGGGTGTACGCAAAAAAACAGCTGACATGGCTGAAAAAATCTACTGATACCATTTTTGTCACTCCCGACGACGCATTTGAAAAGATACTCCGACTGATAACCACGTCATGAACCAGACCATTCAACATCCCACGAAATCTGACCGCATCGCATGGGTCGACGCACTGAAGATCGCAGCCTGCTTGCTGGTAGTCATAGCCCATTGCTCCGACCCTTTCACTGGTGCTTTTGACTCCGACCGCATCTCGTTTGTCACCGGAGTGGCCGTCGGCTCACTGACACGCCCGAGCGTACCACTGTTTGTCATGATGACAGCCATACTGCTGCTGCCGGCGCCATCAGGCAGTTCTCTCGGATCATTCTACCGGCGACGTATCGGACGCATAATGCCGGCGCTCATCTTCTGGTCAGTGATCCTGCCGGTAGCGTTCTATCTGTATTTCGGCAACGCAAATACGGCCAATCCTACGGTCGACGCAGCATCCTACACATGGAGCGGACTCTGGCATAAGATATGCCTGATGACCGTCAACTTCAATTTCGACACCGTGCCGCTCTGGTATCTTTATATGCTCGTCGGACTGTATATGATCATACCGATTATCAGTCCGTGGCTCGAAAAGGCATCGCGTCGCGATGTGAGGCTGCTACTGCTCATCTGGGGATTCACACTCTTCATACCCTACATAAGATTACTGGCTCCCGCGGTTGGATATACAGGAAATTTCGGATCCATGGAGATATTCGGAGTCTGCGACTGGAACGCTTATGGAACATTTTATTACGTCAGTGGCTTCGCGGGCTATATGCTGCTCGCCTACTACATACGCCGCTGGCCATTGAAATGGAGTGCTACCAAGACCGCTGCGATATGCGTGCCGATGTTTATCGCAGGCTACTGCATCACATTCTTTGGCTACCTGAAGCTTCAGGATCTGTATCCCGGCGATTACTCCTACCTTGAGATAATCTACTATTTCACCGGGATTAATGTGTTCATGATGACTTTCCCGATATTGTTGGCCTTCAGTCGTCTCCGCATCCGGCAGCGTCCATGGCTCGGGAAACTTGCTTCGCTAACCTTCGGCATATATCTGTGCCACTTTTTTTTCGTATTTGTGACATATGACATTTTCGACATAAAAGGGGTGGCGCCGATAGTACGCCTTCTGCTCATGGCTGCCACAAGCATCGTGGTGTCGGGCGCGCTCACATGGCTTATGCGACAGTGGAGACCGACACGCTGTCTCGTCGCTTGAACAAACCATCCGAACAGCATATAGTCCAGCCAAAACAATCCGTAAGACTTCCCATCACAATCATCATAATCATGACTACATCAACAACACTCCGCCCGTCATCGCAGGGCTCACGCCTTGCGGCTGTCGATGCCCTGCGTGGATTCGCCCTTCTGGCTATAATCCTGCTACACAATCTTGAACACTACAACATATTTTACGCTCCAATGCAGCGACCGGAATGGCTGCAATGGCTTGACGCCCAAATCGTCCAGATCATCTATTTCATCTTTGCCGGAAAGGCCTATGCCACATTCTCGCTTCTGTTCGGCTTCAGCTTCTTCATACAACTTCGCAACGCACGACGCCGCGGATGCGACTTCCGCATGCGCTTTGCCTGGAGGATGCTTCTGCTGCTGGCTTTCGCCGAATTTCATTCACTGTTCTACAACGGAGATATACTGACACTATATGCAGTATGCGGCCTGATACTCATTCCGGCATCATCGTGGAAAGACCGCACGGTGCTGCTGGTAGGATCGTTTCTGATGCTGCAGCCTTGGTGCTGGGCCAATATAATCTATGCGCTTTTCAACCCTGATTACATCGACAACAACTCACTTTTCATGCAGTATGCCGCACCGGCTGAAGTAGCGGGGCGCACAGGCGATCTGCTACAGACTCTTGCCAGCAATCTGACTGACGGATGGCTGTACTCCAACGTATGGCAGATCGAGGCCGGCCGTCTGTTTCAGACTCCGGCACTGTTCCTGTTCGGCATGTGGCTCGGCCGCAAAAAGTTTTTTGAATGCTCTGACAGCAGCCGGATCTTCTGGAAAAAGGCTCTCTTTGTCGCCATAATCGCGAGTGCCATACTGTATCCGCTCAAAGAATTCGTTCCACAGCATCTGACCAATATCACCATATTGTCGTACTACAGCATCATAGCCGGAATGATCTACAATTTCTTCTTCATGATTATGCTTGTGGCGTCATTCATGCTTTTATGGTTTCATGCCGGAAACGCCGGCTATCTCTGGCAACGGTTTATCACGCCTTTCGGACGCATGAGCCTCACCAACTATATCGGCCAGTCGATAATCGGAGTGGCTTGTTACTACCACTTCGGATTTGATTTGTGGGACAAGACAGGAGCCGCGGAAACGCTGCTGATCGGCATCGCCATATTCATGGCGTTGCTCGCATTCAGCCGCAAGTGGCTCGCCACCCACTCACAAGGGCCACTGGAATATCTGTGGAAACGCGCCACATGGATCCGTGCCGACCGTAATGGCGCCGGACGGAGCACAGCGGCAGCATGACGTACACCGCCAGGTGTCGCGTCAAGAACGCGACACCTGGAAACCGGTATCCGAAAGAGTCATCTCGACAAAGCGTGCACGCGAGTTGGGCGGGCATTCAGTAAGAATGCTCCTTATCCGTGCGGCAGCCTGAGGCTCTTTCGCCACCATGTAGAGATATCCTCCCCCGCCGGCTCCCGGAAGTTTATAGCCCAAAGTAAGATCCGACACGCGGCTGACAATATCGGCCACGGCAGGCGGTTCGGTGCCTGAATCAAGGCGTTTGTTCTGACTCCATGTCTTGGCTATCATACGGCCATAGAGGTGGAAGTCATTGCGCTGTATGGCTTCGGCAGTAGCCAGCGAGTGAGCCCGCATCTCCGACAATATCGACAGATGGCTGTTGGAGTTAAGAAACATACCGCGCACTATCTCCGCAAGGATTCCCTTGGCGGTACGTGTCAGTCCGGTGTAATACAGCAGATGACAGGGTTTGAACTCAGTAGAGGTAAATATGCGCGAAGGCAGCCAGCTGACCGACAGACGCTGCGTGATGCCCTCTTCGGTGCGCAACAGTTTCACTCCTCCCAGCACTCCGCCATATTGATCCTGCCAGCCGCCACCCGTGGTGAGCAGCTGCTCGAGAGCGAGAGTGCGGTGAGAGATCTCACCTTCATCCCAGCCGATGCCGCAGAATTCCGAAAGAGCGCCGAGCACTGTTGCCGCCAATATGGAACTTGTACCGAGTCCGGATCCTGCCGGAATTGCTGACAGAAGTGTGATTTCAATACCTGATCCGAAATCGTGCAGAAACTCTGTGAGAGTATCGGACGACGTGCGTGGAGCGAAACCTGCCAGAGTAAGTGCGGCCTTAGGTATAGAGAACGGCGAACCGACTGTATGATAACATGACAGACTTTCGAAATCCTCCACTATCTCAGATGCACCGAGATCAATCGACCGCAACACTATGCGATAGTCCGACGAAGGTTTCACATAGACCTGCAATGGTTGCTGTCCGTTCAGTTCGATAGCCATGTTTACCACTGATCCACCGGTGTAAAGCGAATATGGCGGTGTGTCGGTCCAGCCGCCGGCGAGGTCAATTCTCACCGGGCTACGACCCCACACTATCTGGTCGGAGTAGACATTGAGCCTTGGATGTGGCCGACGCCCTTTCAGCTCCGACAATATCTCGTCACGGAGCAGTTCGAAGGCGGCCATCTCCTCACGCGACCCGTCGCGTCCCGACATGGAATCGATCCGCGACCTCACCATATAATTGCGTATCCTGGTCATGGAGCCCGATTGCTGAGGCAATAATTCAGGCTTCTTTATACCCATCGTGACAAAGCGGGAGGCCACATCGTTGAGATCAAGCTGATAGAACACACTTTTTTCGTAATTCCATGCCAGAAACTCAAGATTGGCTTTCAGAAAATCGTTGCGTTGCCTGAAAAGCCGCGTCAGATTGGCATGCGCCGATATCTGATCGGCCGACAGTTTTCGGGCACTCAACCATATTTCCTTACCCTTGCCATCGGCTCCGCCGGTGATCATCCACTGAAGCACCTCATACATGTCGTCGACACTGTCGACAACCGGAAATATAGGTGATGCCTGAATATCCGCGCCGACGACATCAACGCCGCGGCTGCTGCGCCACTGTACGAACGGAGCACCCATCCAAACCGTGTCGGGCGAATCGAGATCGCCACGCATCGGATCGTCCAGTCCGTATGGACGCACAGCCCACGAAGCATCGCCGACCGGCACAATGTCGACACAAACGCCTGAAGGAACATCAAGAGACCATGCATTCTCCGGCACACCGGTGATGATATGATCAGACCGCAATGTCCACGAAGCCGGGACAGATGAATTCTCCACCCATACGTTGTCATTGTCAGACGACAGGCGATAGCCCATCAGGGCATTCTGTACAAACAGCGATGGGTTGGCTTTGACCTTGCGCTGTAGGATCTTGCGCTGATCCACGACCTTGTTCTGCAACGCGAGCGTAGATGACAAAAGCTCACGCGACGTACCGAAATGGTAGAATTCTCCGCCGGGAAGAGGCAGAATAGCGACTGTCAGACGGTTGACTTCATCATCCTCGACGGTAGGATTGCTGCCGAGAGCCCGTCCGAAATCAGAGTAAAGATCGTAAAATCCTATATTGCCGTCAGCATCGACGGAGCGCTTGCGTAGCAGTTTCATAGCCCGATCCGACAACAGCCAGATACCTATATCCATCAGGAACATGTGGGAACGCGACAGCTCCTCAAGCCGGTCGAGCGACGGCTTCTGCAGCATGAAGTCAAGCTCTGTCGGAGTAGAACGCGACGAAACGAACACCCCATGATGGGTGGCAAGCGAAGCATCTACCCAGAGTCCGTAACATACCACATCGGCTTCAGGTATCTCCGTAAGCGGTTTCTCAGCTCTGATATATACGTCGCCACTGGCTATGAGTGTAGGGAGCGTAGGAGGCGCGGCTGCCAGTATTCGCTCGTATAGCGGAAGCTGCAGCGACAGCAGCGACTGGTCGATAAGCTGCCCGCGCTCCCATCTGAACACCGGCACCGGCGTCAATATCTTACCCACCGGAGCATAGGCCGGCAGACGCCGGCTCTGTCCGCCGGCATGAATGATGATCTTCGGATCAGACATGTCGACCCCTCTTGTGTCTTTAAGCCAGCTGTCGACAAGCCACGCGGTGCCACCGCCCGATCCGATCTTAACACCTGCCGGATCAGACGTGCAATACCATTCGGGAGCGTTTAGATCAGTTATGGAGTGGAAACTGCCCACAAGATCAGGAGGCAGCGAAAGAAGCCTATAGGGTGTGCCGGTCATGATTTTTCAGCTATTAGGATTTATTAATAGTGCAAAGTTAAAAAAGATTGGCTAATTTTACGCCGTTTAATTGAATAATCGACAAAAAAATGACCGACAGATCCTCCGCCATAAATGACAGCGATCTCACGGCTCGCCTGCAGAATCCCGAGGAGTGCCGTGCCGCTTTCGGCGAAGTGATACGCCGCTATTCGGAACCGCTCTACCGGCAGATACGACGCATGGTGGAGAATCATGATGACGCCAATGATCTGCTTCAGAACACATTCCTGAAAGCATGGTCATCGATCGACGCCTTCAGAGGACAGGCTAAATTATCGACATGGCTTTATAAGATAGCCATCAACGAGAGCCTTACTTTTCTTGAAAAAGAGCGAAAACGCCTTAACATATCGATCGACGATGAATCGTCGATGCTGATCAACGCCATAGAGGCCGACACTCATACCGACGGCGACGAAACCCTGAAGAAATTACGTCAGGCCATAGCCACTCTGCCTGAAAAACAGCGAATTGTGTTCAACATGCGCTATTACGACGAGATTCCTTATGAACAGATGTCGGAGATACTCGGCACCTCTGCCGGAGCTCTTAAGGCATCGTATCACCACGCTGTAAAAAAAATAGAGCGTTTTTTTAACGATAATGATTAAACTCCCGACAGACTCAGACGTCTAAATATTAACTATGAAAGAGAATATAGACGACATACTCGAAAAGGCAGCACGACGCGACGGAATGCTGACGCCCGAAGGTTACTTCGACGACTTCGCACGCCGCATGGAGGCTTCACTGCCGGTGCAGCCATGGGAAACCGAAATGCGCGACACCCGCGAAGGACGCGTCATGCCCGCCGGATTCTGGCAGAAAGTGCGGCCATACGTATATCTGGCGGCAATGTTCGCGGGAGTATGGTGCATGATGAATATGTTTGACATGATCAGATCGTCGGGCGACGTGACCATTCCCGGCAACAACGCCATACTGGCCGAAGCCATAGCCGACGACTCATTCATCAGCGACTACTGCATGGACGGCATGGAACCCGACGACCTCTACAACGACCTGTATGAAGAGGGCTTTCAGCCTGCATCACTCAAAAATTTCTGAACAAAACACGGACAATCATGAAGAGAATACTTTTTATCCTCATGCTGGCCATCACAGCTACATCGATAGCCGGCGCCACCGACAAAGGGCAGCGCGCAAAATGGTTTGAAGAAATGAGACGCTATAAATCGGAGTATATCGCCGAACGCCTCAAACTCGATGACAAGCAGAAAGCAGAGTTCACACCCGTCTACGAACAGATGGATATAGAGATCGGACGGCTCAACCACGAGATGCGGCAGCTGGAAAGAAACATCAGAAAAAATGGTGAATCCGTGACCGAGACTGAATATGAGAAGGCTGCCGAAGCGCAGTTTGAAATGCGCGCCAAGGAAGCTTCCATCGAGCGCACATATTTCCCGAAATTCAAAAAGATACTCACTCCACAGCAACTATATGAACTGAAAAATGCCGAACGCGACTTCAACCGCAACCTTATGGACAAGCACCGTCGCATACGCGGCAACAAGCACTGACCGGCATTTCATGGCCGGATTGCCACCGGCTGCATATCATAATCCCAGTCAACAAACCGATTTAATGGGGAAACCATAAACCTACACGCTTCTATGATAAATATCCGACACATTATAACGGCTGCAGTTGCGATGCTCTGCAGCCTTCAACTTTTAGCTATGAACGACAACCGACAGCCCGACTTCGCATTCCCGGCCCAGGTGGCGAAAAATGCCGGCATCAAGCTCGACAAAGCACTACGCAGCTCGGATTTCAAAGAGGTCATACATCAGTATATCAACCTTCAGCTCGCGCGCACATCCATTGATCCCGACAGTATCCAAGAGGCTATCATCATGGCCGACAGCCTGACGCCACGCATCACCGACCGCTTCTGCCGCTCTATCATGCTCATGCTCACCGCACGCGTCTACACCGACTTTTTCACGGCCAACAGATGGAAATACGATGCCCGGGATCTGCCGCTGAATCCATTGCCGGAAAATATATCGTCATGGAGCGGCCGCCAGTTCAGATACGAGATCGACCGGCTAATCAATGAAGCCATGGCCGATCCGAAGAGCCTTTCAAAGGAACCGGCAGGAGCATATTCCGGTATAATCAAGTCAGACAGCAAACAGAAACTCTACTACCCCACCCTGCTCGACTTCATGTCTTGGCAGGCCGCAGACATATACAATCGGATCGGCAGCCGCGACAAAGCCCACGATATGCTCGGATACATCACCCGATGGTCAGCACCGGGCTCAGCCCCGTATGTCATGGCCATGACACGCATGATCGAGTCGGAACGACAAAACGATACATCATACGATGAGTGGCAGACCGAAGTCTACCGACGGCTTCGCGAACTCTATGATCACACTGACGGCCAACAGCGATGCATACCGCTCGAGGCCATAGCCAAAGGCGGCAACAATAGCACTGACCGTCAATGGATTTACGGTCAGCTAAAAAAGGTCATAGCCGAATATCCTGCATTTTATAACATCAACAGTCTGAAAAACTCGCTGCATCTTATAGAAACCAAAAGTGTAGCAATCACCACACGGGAAGTGTGCGCTCCAGGCGAAGATCTCACGATAAAGGTGCAGTCGTCCAATGCATCCGTGGCAAGAATATTGCTCTATCGGCTGCCGGACATGCTTGTTTTCGACAGGTATTTCCGGTTGAAGCCCGACAGCAAGGTCAACCGCATCGATTCCAGGACGGTAAAATTCGACGGTACGGTGCCATTCAGCAGCGACACCACAGTCACCTTCCAAATCAACAGTCCGGGATATTATATCGTCGTACCTGAAATCAATGGCGTTAGCCCCTACAAACAGAGCTATGAAATAATCCATTGCACAAGTATGGCTACAGGTCTATTATCGTTTGACCGACAGACTGCCATAGTTGTGAATCCTGTGAACGGACAACCGACCGAAAATGCAACCGTAGCAGTCTACCGACACCGCTACAACGAGCGGCCATCGGCTCCGTTGCTAACAGCTGCGACGGGATCCGACGGAATGGCTACGATCGACGCATTGTCACACGACGGAAGCTATCGGATCGTGACAAAAAAGGGCAATGACGCATATACAATACCATTGAACCTATATATTCCGCAGCACCGTACAGCGGACGAGAGGATCTTCGTTCAGGGGTTTACAGATCTCGCCTTATACCGTCCAGGCGACAAGATAAACTGGATGGGTGTCGTATATAAGACCACACCGGGAAGAAAACAGACTATAGCCGACCGTGAGATCAGTGTCCGTATGATCAACGCCAGCGGACAGCCAGTCGACACGCTGACCTCGACTACCGACCGATTCGGACGCGTAAGCGGAGATTTCACCATCCCGAAAGGGGAACTGACCGGATACTACCGGCTACTATTCGAAACCGCTGAAAAACAAACAATCGGCAACGTCGGTTTTGAGGTTTCGGACTACAAGCTCCCGACTTTCAAAATCGAAATCACTGCTATCGTTAAAGACTCTCCTGTAAAAGGAGCGGTCACTGTAAACGGCACCGCTTCCACCTATTCGGGCATGCCACTGGCCGGGGCCGCTGTCAAAACCTCGGTGAGCAAGATCGGATGGGCATGGTGGCGACGTGCCAACGGCAACAGTTTCTATACATCTCCCGACACCCTGACCGACGGCGTCGGATCGTTTTCGGTAGTAATACCTGCCGAAGTCCTGTCGCCGGCCGAACTGAGTCATGAGCTGCTTTCGGCCACAGTGACAGTCACATCGTCCACTTCCGAATCACAGACTGCATCGCGTATGTTCACGCTCGGCATGCCATATCACATATCGGCGACTGTGCCATCGGATATCAACATCGACCGCCCGGCAAATCTGAACATACGCATCACCGGACCTGACGGCAAGGAGATTACCGATACTCTGCAATGGGAAATCATGCGTGATTCAGCCGTTGTGGCCTCAGGACAGTCGGCAAGCGACCGGCCTTTGGATCTCGACGGCCTGGGCCTGACATCGGGCATCTACTCATTGCGTCTTTCATTGCTGGAGAAGGACTGCTCTCCTCTGACGGTATCAGACATAGCCCTCTACCGCATGTCGGATCCTCTGCCACCGCGCGATGAACCGCTATGGGTGCCTCAGCTATCATATTCAGGCGGAGAGCCGGTCGTATTCGGCACTCCAGCCGGCCGGTCATTTGTGCTTATGACCGTGTGGACCACCGACAGCATCATGTCGCGACGCTGGCTGACTCTCGACGGCGGCATCCACACTCTTCCGTCCGAAATCCCCCAATCGATCGAACGGGCTACCATAAGCCTTATGTCGACCCGAAATTACCGTTCGACGGTAAAGGACATCACCGTCACCAATCCCGCCGCGCCCAAAGGACTGCGCATTGTGCTGGATACATTCCGCGACAGAGTGACGCCCGGATCTGAAGAGAAATGGACCATCCGTGTCGTGCCGGCCGACACCGCCCTATCGCCGGAGCAGAAGGCTGTCATTGTCGACATGTATAATGCCGCGCTTGACAAGCTCGCTCCTCACTCGCTGACAATGCATCTCGAAGAAACAGGCGGCAAATCGCTTTCGACGACACCGCCCAATACAGGCGACAACTTCTCGTCGACAGCCGAAACTATCTTCAAATGGCTTCCGACAAGAAATGTCGATGCGCCGGGATTCAACACCTACGGACGTTCGTTTTTTGAATCGGCCGGCAACGGCATCCTATATGAAACAGTGACGACTGCCGGAGGAGTCGGCATGACCCGCTCGGTAATGATGAAATCAATGAAAACCGCTGCAAAAGCAGAGGCTGTGACAGAAGATTGTATGCTTGCTGACGATGAGACAGCCAATGATACAGGCGCGCCGGAATCAGGTGAGCAGAAGACCAATGATGCCGACGGACAATACCGTCCATCGGAGATAGCCCTCGCTATGTTCCGCCCGATGCTTACCACTGATGAAAACGGACTGTTGGCTCTCACTTTCACTGTGCCCGACGCCAATACCACATGGCGATTCATAGCCACCGGTTTCGACACATCCCTGCGGCATACTACCGAAATCCGCGACATCACAGCCTCGAAACGAATAATGGTAACCCCCAATCCCCCGCGCTTCCTGCGCAACGGCGACGAGGCTGACATAGAAGTAGCCGTATTCAACAATTCAGATCACGCTGTAACAGCAAGAGTGATCAATGAGTGGTTTGATCCTGCCAACGGACATGTTATCGGCCGTCACGAGCAGACGACAGAGATACAGCCCATGCTGTCGGTCAAATCCACATCCACCATAACCGTTCCTTCGGAGGGACAGATGCTCGGATTCAGGACAAGAGCAGTAACTTCCGACGGTTCTGACGGCCAGCAGAACATCGTACCGCTTCTGCCTGCCGAGACGCCGGTCGTTCAGTCCGACAACTTTTATCTCGCACCTGACGACAGCGTATATTCCATGTCACTGCCCAAGGCGGCAAAAGACATGAAGCTGACTCTCACTTACTGCGACAATCCACTATGGTTTGTGATCACAGCCTTGCCCGGAATACAGACTCCCGGCTTGCGTACGGCTCCTGACGCCGCAGCCGCAGTATTTTCCACGGTTGTCGCCAGAAAGATAATGGCCAGATACCCGGAAGTGGCGAAGGCTGTCAGACACTGGAGCGAGTCGGCCGACAGCGACAGCACTCTTACATCAATGCTTGAACGCAACCCCGACCTGAAAACATTATTGCTCAAATCCACCCCCTGGCAACAGGAAGCGATGAGCGATACCGAACGTATGCGCCGGCTGTCAATGCTCTTCGACCGGGCGCAGACCGATCAGGCATACAACGACGCGATAGAACTGCTTGAAAAATTACGGCAGACCGATGGAGGCATGGCATGGAACACATTCTATCCACGCTCTTCGGAATGGGCCACAGAGGCTGTGGCAGCCATACTCGGCGAACTCAACCGCATCGGGTATTTCCCTACAGGTGACAAACGTCTGAAAGCCATTTACCACAGCGCTCTGGGATATATCCAGTATGGCGCTGCAAAAGCTCTCACAGCCGATCCGAAACATACCGATATCACGTTCGCGATGCTCGCATCGGCTGCTCCCGGTTTCACGCCGTCGGCCGACGGACAACGCATTATTGACCGCACTTTGCAGTCAGTGATTGAACGATGGAAAAGCCTTACGGTACAGGATAAAATAGAAGCGGCTCTGCTATTGATATCATACAACCGTCGGGCCGTAGCATCGGAAATCATGAAATCGGTGGACGAATATTCAGTCAGCAATCCGCAGCTCGGCATGTGGTGGCCATCGACCGGCTCCAGCGTCTATCGGAGCGGAAATGTGTTAACTGCAGCCCGCGCACTCCTCGCCTACAGTATGCTATCGCCAGAATCACCTCAGATCGACCCCATACGCCAATGGATCATCATACAGAATCAGGCCATGAACTGGGGCACGGCACCGGCAGTAAGCCATATTGTAGCCTCGCTGCTCGCCTCATCGCCCGCATGGGTTGAAAAGGCTGGATCCGTGACCATAACCGTTGACCGAAAGGACATCGCCGTGACTCCGGAGCCATACACCGGATCACTGCGGGCCAGCCTACCCGCAAAGGGGACGACTCTTACGATTGCACGCAGCAATGACACACCTGCATGGGGCGCTGTCATCAGCCGATACACTGCCGTTCCAGCGGATATCGAGGCCCGACCCTGCGAAGGCCTATCGATAGAGAAACGCCTGCTGCGCATGGCTCCCGACGGATCATGGAAGGAAGTGACAGAGCTCAACAACGGTGACCGCGTGAAGGTGGTTCTCACTGTCAAAGCCGGACGCGATATAGATTATCTTGCCATCACCGACCAGCGCGCGGCTTGTCTTGAGCCGGCCGATCAGCTGCCTGAGCCGATATGGAGTGAGGGTGTATGTTTTTATCGCGAGAACCTCGATACGGAAACCCGGATTTTCATCGACCGTCTGCGCAAAGGCACATACATACTCACCTACGAGATGTGGGTCAACAACGCAGGCAGTTACGCATCGGGAATCGCCACCGCACAAAGTCAGTACGCTCCGGAACTGACAGCCCACTCCTCCGGCTCGCGGCTCAATGTCAAGAGATCGGACTGAACGTTTTTTTGGTATGATTCGCACAGATTGTTTAACTTTGCATCCACCAAAACCCGACGACATCAGGATATGGGCAACGCCGATGACAGCAGCAAACGATCCCTTATAGACCGGATCACCCGATGGGCCACTGACAAGTGGACCTACTGCACCGTAGGCGTATGGCGCGACACTGCCGACCGTCCTATAGTGCATCTGACAAAGATCATCAATCTGTCTGTGAGAGGATTTCTCAATGCCGATCTGCAGAGTCAGGCCTGTGCGATGACCTACCGCACTCTTCTTGCCCTGGTGCCCGCACTTGCCATGCTGTTTGCCATAGCCCGCGGTTTCGGCTTTCAGAATCTTATGGAATCCGAGATATTGAGCTTCTTCCCCGCCCAGCACACAGCATTGCAGGCTGCATTCCGTTTTGTCGACTCATATCTGGCCCAGACATCCGAAGGAGTGTTCGTCGGCGTTGGCGTAGTAGTGCTGCTATGGACCCTGATATCGTTGCTCGGCAATGTAGAGGATTCGTTCAATCATATATGGAATCTCAGCGGCGGCCGCTCAATGTTCCGCAAAATGACCGACTATCTGGCCATACTGCTTACGCTGCCCGTGTTCATGATCTGTTCGGCAAGCCTTTCGCTGCTTGTATCCTCCACACTCCAACAACTTATCGATGTGGATTTTCTCAAACCGACAGTCAACTGGCTACTTGATCTCGGCAGCTACATATTCACGTGTCTGTTTTTTCTTGTCAGCTATCTGTTCATCCCCAACACAAAAGTGAAGTTCAAGCCGGCCGCCATTGTAAGCCTGTTTGTCGGTGCAGCCTTCCAGTTGCTGCAATGGGTGTTTGTGAGCGGACAGATGTACGTTTCGAAGTATAATGCCATCTACGGATCATTTTCATTCCTGCCTTTGCTGCTGATCTGGCTTCAGCTTGTATGGCTGGTAACATTTATCGGCGCTCTGCTGTGTTATGCGTCGCAGAATGCCGGACAGTTTAATTTTTATCAGGATGTTGACAACATTTCGATCGCCTACCGACGTAAAGTAGCTGTAGCGATAATGGCTGTCATCTCACGGCGTTTTGTCGAAGGCGAGGCGGCAATAACATCACGACAACTGTCAGCCGACTATGGCCTGCCGGTAGCGCTGGTCACCCCGATTGTGAAATGTCTGCACAAAATAGGACTCATCAATTTCATCGACAACGGATCGGGACAAACCGAACATCCGCTGCAGCCGGCTGTCGACGTCACCCGACTGACTATAGGACGGGTGATCAGACTAATGCAACATGAAGGTAAATCTGACTTCATACCCGAATTCAGCCAACGGTTTGAATCAATCGACAGATTTTGCGACGAGGTCACCGATCAGATGATCTCGGCAGCTGACACGACAAACATCATTTCACTCAATATAAATCCATCAAAGCAATGAAAAAACAGATCGCAACAACCGCCGCTCCCGCGGCCATCGGTCCCTACAGCCAGGCAATAGACCTGGGCAACATGGTATTCATCTCCGGACAGATACCTGTAAACCCCGCCACCGGTGAGATCCCCGAAGGCATCAAGGCTCAGACAGCACAGTCAATCGCCAATATCAAAGCAATACTTGCCGAGGCCGGTCTGACTATCGACAATGTGGTCAAGACTACAGTATTTCTGGCCGACATGGCTGATTTCACTGCCATGAATGAGGTTTATGCCGAATCCTTCACCGCTCCGTTCCCGGCACGTTCGGCTGTCGCTGTCCGCGAGCTTCCCAAGCAGGTGCTTGTCGAGATCGAGACCATCGCCGTGCGATAACCACCACGCTGACAGGATACATTACCGACGATGACGATAGTCCCCACTGGACACGACATCGTCGGTTTACTTTTACAACCATCTATCGACCCTGCGTCAACCGAGACCTCGCGACGCAAGGAAATCGGCTACAACGAAAGTCGAACCGCCTACAAAGATCATATCCGACTCCGACGCGTCGGCCACGGCATTGCCATATGCCCGCGACACCTCATCGTCGACAGACGCCAGCTGTAGTCCGGCATCATTCACTTTCTCAGCGAGCATCGTGGCCGGAAGCGCTCTATCGACCGACGGACGGCAAGCATATACATGCAGCCGCGGAATACCACGCAATAAGCCAAGGACTGAATCGACATCCTTGTCGGAGACAAATCCTATCACCAGACGGACTGCCTGACCACCAAATGTCTTTAGACGACGGGCGGTGTAGATCCATCCGCCGGGATTATGACCAGTGTCGCAGACAGTCAACGGATGCCGATCCACGATCGTCCACCGACCCATCAATCCTGTAAGAACGCAGACCTGCGAGAACCCCGCCCGGACTGCCTCGGCAGTGATATCGAGCTGCGACCGACGCAACGATTTTACAGCTTCGAGCACAGTCAATGCATTATGATACTGACATTCGCCAGTAAGCGGCGATGCTATATGGCCGAAACCGACAGTATCATAACATTGCATGCCTTCATTACCGACCGACACCTCTTTGATCTCATCGCTGTCAGCTGCAAAAACCAACGGTGCTCCAATCTCGGCTGCCTTACGCTCGAAAACAGCTCTGACCTCACCTTGAGCCTCTCCGACGACCGCCGGCACTCCGGGCTTGAATATCCCGGCTTTTTCGGCAGCTATGAGAGGCTCTGTGTTTCCGAGGAGCCCTGTATGGTCAAGCGATATGTTGGTGACGACAGATAGCATCGGAGTTATAATGTTGGTGCTGTCAAGGCGTCCGCCAAGCCCCACCTCCACTACGGCCACATCCACCCCTGCCTTGGCAAAGCACCAGAATGCCATGAGGGTGCAGACTTCGAAAAACGACGGGTGGAAACCGTATTCCACCTTTTTGAACCGCTCCATAAAGGCCACTACCTCCGAGCGCGCTATCATTTTGCCATCGATGCGTATGCGTTCGCGGAAGTCGAGCAGATGCGGCGAAGTGTAAAGTCCCACACGATAACCGGCACTCTGAAGCACCGACGCAAGTGTATGTGCCACCGACCCTTTGCCGTTTGTGCCTCCCACATGGATTGTACGATAAGCGTTCTGCGGGTCGCCAAGGCGTCGGGCGAGTTCCATCGTCGTATCAAGTCCCGGATCAATGGCTACGGCTCCTACCTTGTGAAAAGCGGTATAGCCGTCGTTGAGTTCCGACAGGACTCTTCTATATGATTCTTCTATATTATTGCACATATCTGTCAGTTATATATTCAAACAAACGCCTCAGAATCGGCGAGTGGCGATCTACGGCCGAAAGAGTGCGGAATCCGGCATTGCCGTTGACCTCGCAGACGGTGAATCCTCCCTCGGGAGTAAAAAGCAGATCCACACCGGCAAACTCAAGTCCCAGACACCGGGCCGCAGCCACCGCCATCCGTGCCGCGTCATCAGACAGAGCACAGACACTTGCACTTCCACCCTGGGCATAATTTGAGCGAAACGACGAGGACGAATGACGCATCACACACCCGACCGTATGCTCTCCCACCGTCCAAACCCTCAGGTCGCGTCCGCTGCTCGAAGCGATATAGCGCTGTATCATAGCATTCGGGCCGGCTGACTTGATGGCATGATCATATTCATCGCAGCTATTGACCAGAAACACATTCACTCCACAGGAGCCTTCGATCGGCTTGATGACAAACCTACGGGCTCCGATAGCCTCGCACGCATCATCATAACTCAGAGCCGAAGCCGGATAAACCGTAGCCGGCGTAGGAAGCCCTGCTGCAGTAAGCGCCTGATGAGTCAGAATCTTATCGGCACTCTCCTGCATGGAGATCCAACGGTTGACAGCCGGTATGCCTAAACGCTCGAAATGGCACGATATGTCGCGGAAATATCCGCGCATGACCGCGAAACGCGGAGTGTCGATCTGTCGTCCGCCAATAAGAGTCAATGCATTGCCATCAACATAACGCATCTGAATTTGCTCGGCAAAAGCTACAGCCAATCTTATGCCACAACGCTGTGCCTCCGCCCGCCACCAATCAAACGCAGTAGACGCTTTAGTCAGCGTGGACTCTGAGAAAACAATTAATCCGTCAGGCATACTCTCTAATCCGGTGAGCAATCAAAAAAAATCAAAACATGATATAGCCGGCTATTCCGGCCAGACATATCACCAGTATCGGGTGCCATTTGATGAAAAACACCATCACAAACGCTGCCACACAGATCGCCACGCTTTTGATCACATCAGCGGAAGTCGAACCGAAGTTGGCTGAATTCATGAGCAACAGCGCCGCCGAAGCTATCAGTCCGACTACCACCGGTCGCAATCCGGCAAACACACCCTTGACAATGGCACTGTCTTTATGACGCTGTATAAAATGCGAAGCATAAAGCGTCAGAATAAACGACGGTACAACGACTACAAGCGTACATGTGAGCGATCCGAGGAGTCCCCATAACGGACCGGCAAAAGCCGGATCGGATACTCCCGGCGCCACATATCCGATATATGTAGCCGAATTTATGCCAATCGGTCCTGGAGTCATCTGGGATATAGCCACAATATCTGTGAACATCTGCGATGTGATCCATCCCGGCCCCACTATCGCACGCTCTATGAGCGCAAGCATGGCATATCCTCCGCCGAACCCGAACAGACCGATCTTGAAATATGCCCATATAAGCTTTAGATATATCATCTGTCACCTCCTTTCGCATTGTCTTCACGCCCGCGCAGACGTGTCATGGAAAATTTCATGTGCATATACCCGCCCGCTGCGCCAAGCACTATAAATATGATCGGATTGGACACAACCGGCCATTTCGACCATATCAACAACGCCACAACTGCCGGAATCAAGACCGTACGCCAGCCTATGTGCGCCGCCTTTGCCGTAGTGATCACCGGAGCTATGATCAGTGCCACTACCGCCGGACGTATGCCGGCAAAAATACTGCTTAACACCGGATTGTTTTTTATAAGATCAGGCGTAAGAAATATTGCGATACACAGAATGATCAAAAACGAAGGCAATATAGTTCCCAATGCAGCCGATACGGCTCCCCGCGTCCCCTTCAGCCGATCACCGACAGCGACGGAAATATTAACAGCCAATATACCCGGCAGCGACTGTGCCACCGCAAGCTGGTCAAGAAACTCATCTTTGGCAAGCCACCTGTGCTTATCCACTACCTCACGCTCTATGATCGAGATCATGGCCCATCCACCTCCAAATGTGAAAGCCCCGATCTTCATGAACGTAAGGAACAGTTTCAATAAAATGCCTCTTTCCTTATCCATAATGACCGCAAAATTACTCAAAAAAAGCCATACGACACAATGCACACTGTGTTCACAACATGCACACCGGCCAAATAAGACCTGAGCAGGAGTCGGGAGTCAGTCACATAGCAATATATCCTGCGGCTGAAGAGCACCTTCGTATAAATCGACCTATAGCAACCGACACCAGTTTTTGCGTATTTTAGCTTAAAATGTTAACTTTGTAGACGGAATAGATGAACCTTCTTCCATACACTACCATTTTAAATTAAGAAAGTTTCTTTACACCAAAATAGAATCAACTCACTAAGTTTTTTAATTATGGCACACTACAACTCCATACGCAATAACGCCATACTGACCGGCGCTGCTCTCTGCCTTTTAGCACAAGGATGCTCAATTTTCAAGAAAACCGAAACTCCGGCCGCCACTATCAACAGACAGACTGATGTGGTGGAAACCAAGACTCCCGAACAGACCGTCGCGGCTATTGACCGGGTGCTTTACGGCGAATGGACCATAGCCAACGTCGGTGGGATGGAAGTGACCGGTGAAGAGCGTCCGTATCTTATTTTTGACACCACGGCGGTCAATCCATTTGAAATGAAGCTGTATGTCAATGACGGATGCAATTATCTCAACGGCCGTGTAGCTGTCACCCCGAAGGGAGATATCCGTCCGGTCAACGACTTTCTGTCGACGATGAGATATTGTGCCGATGCGAAGTATGAGCTTGGAATCGGCACGGCGCTCAATTCGATGGCTCACTTCAAAATCGAGAAAATTTCAAATGACTATATCCTTTATCTGAAAAACGCCTCTGATTCCACTACTATGACAATGCGCAAAAGCGACCTGACATTTCTCAACGGGGCATGGCGTGTAAGCGTGCTCGACGGCAAAAACATCCCTGCCGACGCCGAAATGCAGATGGTCATCGACCTTCCTGAACTGAAGGTTCACGGCAACACAGGGTGTAACATCCTCAACGGATCGATATTCGTAGACCCCGCAAAACAGAATTCGCTGCAATTCTCCAATCTGGCCACGACCCGCATGGCCTGTCCTGACATGGAGCGCGAGCAGAAATTCCTTGTGGTGCTCGAACAGGTTGAAACGGCCATCCCCGGCAAGGACAAGGACACCGCTCTGCTCAAGGACGATCATGGACAGGTGATGATGCAACTGACCAGACTCAATCTGCCGAAGCAATAAAGGCCCAGCACAGCGATCATAAGGTTTGTGCAGTAATCTGCACGATCAAATCAAAACGACATTGCAGTCCGTATTCAGACCACACTAACCACAGCTATATCAGCTTAAAACGAATCACACATAACTGAAAACACAATGGAGGAAATAATCAGATATTTCCCTGAGCTGACACAAACCCAGCGCGAGCGTTTTGCCGCGCTGGGTACTCTGTATTCCGACTGGAATGCAAAAATCAATGTCATATCCCGCAAGGATATTGACAACCTGTATGTGCATCACGTGCTGCATTCTCTTGCGATAGCAAAGTTCATGACTCCGGCTTCCGGATCACGATTGCTTGATATGGGCTGCGGTGGAGGCTTCCCCGGCATACCGTTGGCCATCATGTGGCCCGACTGTCATTTCCACCTTATTGACCGCATCGGGAAGAAGCTTCGTGTGGCGCAGGCGGTGGCCGATGCTATCGGTCTGACGAATGTCAGCATACAGCATGGTGATATCGGCGAATGCCGTGAGAAATTCGATTTCGTTGTCAGCCGCGCCGTAATGACCCTTGACCAGCTTGTGCCGCTCGTCACCAAAAACATAGCGCATAACGACCGCTCTACGCTTCCCGACGGGCTGATATGCCTAAAAGGGGGCGATCTGAAAACGGAGATCGACGCCACTCGGCGGCCGGTGCTTGAGGTGCCGGTATCCGACTGGTTTGACGAGGAATACTTCTCTGCCAAAAAGCTTCTATACGTAAGAATATGAAAATCCATAGCTTTGAATTCAATCTTTTCGGAGTCAACACTTATCTTATATGGGATGAGCTGACACTCCATACAGCCGTTGTGGATCCGGGCATGTCCAATCCTGCCGAGTGCGAGGAATTCTCACGTTTTGTAAGCGACAACCGGCTTGATATTGTCAGGCTTATCGACACTCACCTTCATATCGATCACACAATGGGCAACGAATATGTCGAGGCAACATATCATGTAGGCCTTACAGCCCACCGAGCCGATGCACCGCTTGGAAAGATGCGGGCCGCACAGGCTCGTGCATTCCATCTGCAGGGAGCGCACGACACACCGGTGAAGATCAATATAGAAGTGAACATGGGCGACAAAATCTATCTCGGCAAGCAATGGCTTGACGTGATCGAAGTACCCGGGCATTCACCCGGCTCCATAGCCCTGTACTCTCCCGAAGGAGGATTTGTCGTGACAGGCGACGCGCTTTTCAACGGCAGCATCGGCCGCACCGATCTGGCCGGAGGGGATCATGCCACACTAATCCGGTCTATACGGTCGGGGCTTCTGACACTACCGCCAGACACCATGGTTTATCCCGGTCACGGGCCGTCGACAACCATTGCGCGTGAGATCAACTCCAATCCTTTTCTTTGACAGTCATTATTTCTCATCGATGATATAAACAATGCCCCGTGATATCTTTGCCGGAAATCACGGGGCATTGGTTTTATGTTCTCTCAGATTACAAACAGTCAACGTTTTTTTGAAGTCCTTTTTGTCGCTCTTCTTGCTGTTGCCTTGCGCCGGGCTGTCGTTCTTTTCTTTGCAACGACTTTATTGTGAACAGCCTTGTTGAACGAGAAAACATCCTTGTGTGTAACCTTGTTTTCAAAGTCGATTATTTGGGTCGGGTTGATGGCAACGCCCATGAAACGCGTTTCGAAATGAAGATGTGGGCCGGTACTGCGACCGGTATTGCCTCCGAGAGCTATAGGCTCTCCGGCCTTGACCCGCTGATCGGGTTTAACAAGGAATCGCGACAGATGCCCGTAGACGGTTTCCATGCCATTGTCATGACGGATCACAACATAGTAGCCATAACCACGTCGCTCAAATTTTGTCATGCGGATCTTACCGTCGAAAGCTGCACGTACGGTATCACCGACGGCAAGTTTCAGGTCTATACCGCGATGCACTCTGCCGAAGCGCGGACGATAACCGTAATTCGATGTGACATGTCCGGGCACAGGATGATAGTATCCACTGACATCTATGTCTTTTGTATCAGGAATCACAGCGTTTACATAGGGGTTTACGCTGGCGCTCTCCCAATATTCACCATACACCTCCGCTTCATCAGGCATCTCTACCTTTGAAAGTTCGCTGATATACTTCAGCGTGTTGATCACTTTTATGTCGGCCGAAAGCGGCTTCTGCGATGCGAGCAGATCTTCATGCTCTTTGTTGTGATTGTCGGGCAATTTGAATTGCGCCTGAGCCGGCATCATCGCCGACATAACGGTCATTGCAGCCGCTACTGCTATATGTTTTAACTGGATCATCAATAGTTTGTAATTACTCTTTTCAGGTCAGTTATAAGTTTCAATCAGTCTATCTCCAACGAAGAATAGATAAAATCCATATATTCCGGCTTCCATTCATATATCTCTTCAGGCTTAAAAAAGCGCCCGATCTCGACAACGGCCTCTTCTGCTGTTGAAGAGGCGTGGATGATATTCTCCTGATTGCTCATCGCAAAATCGCCACGGATAGTGCCAGGCTGCGCCTCGCGTCCGTTGGTGGATCCTGTCATCATGCGGACAACATTAACGACATCCAGACCTGCAAGGCATACGACTATCACTGGCGACGCCATCATGGCCTTGAGAAGATGAGGGAAGAAAGGCTTTTCGACGAGATGACTGTAGTGCTCCCGCAGAATGGCCTCATCGAGCCACATCATCTTGATGCCGGATATTATCAAACCTTTCTGCTGAAATCGTGCCAGTATCTGTCCGACACAGCCACGCTCCATTGCGGAAGGCTTGAATATCACTAATGTTTTTTCCATGAATATTTTAGATTTTTTTTGCTTTTCCGTTGAAAGATGCTCAAAGATAGCAGTTTTTTTCGACAAGAACAAACAATTTCAGCTCATCGTGAGCACTTTGCGACATAATGCCACAACCCACGCAAGCCAATCGTTGACATATCAACCACTTAATTATAATTGTGAAAATAACCCAAATTATCGATATGGTTGTAAAAACACCACAATCCGGCGATTAACCATTATTAAAAAGTGTTGTATCACTTAGCGTTAACGCAACCATAACTTATCCATCCGCCGGTCAGGATATGCGACTCCAGTCGCTCGCACGCTGATACATCCTGTCATACTCCCGGCGCATAGCCACATGTTCAGGCTTCTCTAAAAACGGATCATTGTCAAGAATATCCGATGCCGCATTGCGAGCCAGTTCCACAAGCCGGCCGTCCGACGCAAGGCTTGCTATCTTAAGGTTCACCGCCAGCCCGCTCTGAAGCGTTCCCTCCAGATCGCCGGGACCGCGCATTTTCAGATCGGCTTCAGCCACGAGGAAACCGTCGGTAGTAGAGGTCATCACCTGCAGGCGTTTGCGCGTGTCGGCCGAAATATTCTGTTTAGTCATCAGTATGCAGTAGCTTTGGTCTGCACCCCGGCCGACACGTCCGCGAAGCTGATGCAATTGGGATAGTCCGAAACGTTCGGCGTTTTCTATGATCATGACCGAAGCGTTAGGAACATTTACTCCGACCTCAATCACCGTTGTCGCCACAAGAATATCAGCCTGATGCGTGGCAAACAGCTCCATCTGATGATCTTTCTCGGCCGGTTTCATACGTCCGTGGACAAAAGCCACACGATACGACGGAAAATTGTCGCGGACAAATTCATATCCCTCTTCCAGACTTCGCATATCCACCTTTTCATTTTCTTTGATAAGCGGATATACGATATATGCCTGACGACCGGCTTTGAGCTCGCGTCCCATGCCCTTGTAGACATCGATACGGTGGTCGTCAAACCGCAACATCGTAGTCACGGGCTTGCGTCCGGGCGGCAACTCGTCGATAACCGAAACATCAAGATCTCCATACACCGTCATCGCAAGCGTACGCGGTATTGGAGTAGCCGTCATAACCAGAATGTGGGGCGGAACAGTATTCTTTTTCCATATTCTCGCACGCTGAGCCACCCCGAAACGGTGTTGCTCGTCTATGACTGTGAAGCCGAGATTGCGAAACACCACATTGTCCTCAATCACAGCATGAGTGCCGATGAGTATATGCAGCGAGCCATCCTCAAGCTGCCGGTGGATAACAGCCCGCTGCGATGCGGGAGTTGATCCCGTCAGCATCTTCACGTTAATGCCGATAGGCGCCACCAGCCGGCTTATGGTCTCGTAATGTTGCGCCGCCAATATCTCCGTCGGCGCCATCATGCACGCCTGTGTGGAATTGTCGAGAGCGATCAACATGCACAGCAAAGCCACAAGAGTCTTGCCGCTGCCCACATCGCCCTGCAACAGGCGATTCATCTGCCGGCCCGATCCCATATCGGCCCGGATCTCCTTGATCACCCTCTTCTGCGCTCCCGTCAGTTCGAACGGCATGCATTCCTTGTAGAAAGTATTGAAATAATGGCCGATGTGGGGGAATCGCATTCCTCCGACCGAAAGTTTTCGTCGACGGGTGTATTGAAGTATATCGAGCTGAAGATAAAACAGCTCGTCAAATTTCATTCGCGCCCTGGCCATATCGGCACACGATGGCGATGAAGGGCAATGAATGTCGCGTAGAGCTGTAGACAAAGGCGGAAGTCCGAGCCTACGCAGTATATCAGGTGGCATGGAATCTGTCACGCCTCCGAGGGCTATCCTGTCGACCACCGTACGGATCATCGTATGGATGACGCGTGAGTTCACCCCCTGATTACGCAGTTTCTCAGTCAACGGATACACCGGACGCAGACTCCCCTCGCCATGCATATCCGACGGCGGCTCCACCTCGGGATGCACCATGCTCCAACGGCCACAGAATGAGGTGGGCTTTCCGAAAAGCACATAGTCGGTCATCGTGGCATAAAGTTCCTTCAGCTTCTTTATCTGCCGGAACCACACGACCTCCATCGTCGCCGTTCCGTCGGAAAACAACCCCGTAAGACGCGATTTCGCTCCCTCGCCCTGTATGGCAAACGACACGAAACGCCCTCTGACCTGCACCGCCGGCATCTCGCCGCTGAATGATGATATGGCATACATCCTTGTGCGGTCAATATAATGAGCGGGAAAATGACGGAGCAGATCGCCTACGCTCTTGATACCAAGCTCGGACGATAGCAGCGCCGCACGCTTCGGTCCGACACCTTTTACGTATTTTATGTCGGTGGCATTCAGTCGTTGCATTGTCTGAGCAATAGTTCAGCTATGGCGATATCCGACGGATTTGTCACTTTGATATTTATCGGCGATCCCTCGACCAGGCTCACATCATATCCAGCAGCCTCCATCACTGAAGCATCGTCGGTGAACGCCGGACTGTAGGGCATTCCGTAAGCCTGACGGAATTCCATTCCTGAAAATCCCTGCGGAGTCTGTACGGCCACGTAGGCGGCACGATCGACGGCTTTCGAACTTCCATCTGCCCCGACATGCCTTATCGAATCGGAAAGAGCCACGACCGGCACTGCACCCTTTGCTCCTGATGCCACAGCCGCCACCACAGCTTCCACTACGCATCGTCCGACAAGCGGACGCGCGCCGTCGTGGACTGTGATTATATCCGCATCTGCTCCATACGCGTCGACAGCGTTTTTCACCGATTCCCACCGGGTGGAGCCACCGGCCACAATCGGCCCGGGATCGAAACCGGCCGACACGCACACCTCGGTCCAATATCCAATATAATCGGGATTAAGTACCGTTACGACCGTGCCGCCGCATCCAAAGCGCCTCATGGCGTCGACAGCAAGCATCAGCGCCGGACGCTCCCCTATCAGATGGAACTGTTTAGGCAACTCTGCCCCAAATCTACGGCCACTGCCTGCGGCCACCACAATATGGAGGATTCGATTCATAGCGCAAAATTACACAATTCCATGATCATCTCCATCTTTTTCGAAAAGCTTGGCAACATAAATTTTGCGGGGTGCATTTCGTTCGCATAATTTCTACGATTTTTTCCACAAAAAAATTGAATTATTAGAAATAATGTCTAATTTTGGCATTTCAATGGATCATGCCGGCAAATGCCGACTGATCGGACATACCCTATAGAATACCATCAACCAGTTAATTTCTAAATTATGGAAATGCTTGACCGGGCCGAACAACTAAATGAAAAGGTTGCCACGCCTAACCTGCCAAACGAAGAGCTCCCAGGCAAAACACCGGAGGATGCCGAATGCGCCAGTGAAGAGAACGTCACCCGTGAGTCCCTGCTGAAGACCATTGAAATGATTGTCGCCGACGATTCGGAGATTGTCGCCGATGACGTTGCCCGAATCAAGCAACAATTCTATACACTCCACAATGAGCTGACACTCCGCCGTAAAGATGAAGCCGGCGAAGAGGGCGAAGCATTTACTGACACCGAAGATCCGATCGAAGAACGGTTCAAGGCCGCCCTTGCCGCTATCAAAGAGAAGAAAGCGCGTCAGAGAGCCGAGATAGAAACACGTCAGGCCGCTAATCTTGACAAAAAGGAAGCCCTGATCAACGAACTTAAAACTCTTGGCGCCGACACTGACAATGTCAACCGTCACTATCAGCGTATCAAGGAGATACAGAGCGAATTCAAAGAGATCGGCGAGGTACCGCCACAGAATGCCACTGCGCTATGGAAAAACTATCAGGATGCCGTGGAAGCATTCTACGACCAGTGGAAAGTCAACAAGGAACTCCGCGACTATGACTTCAAGAAAAATCTGGCCGAAAAGCAGCTTCTTCTCGACGAGGCCCGCAAACTGACCGAAGAGCCTGACGTGATCACAGCATTCCGACGGCTGCAGAGCCTACATGACAAATGGAGAGAGATCGGGCCGGTGGCAAAGGATGTCCGTGAGGAAATATGGACCTCCTTCAAGGATGCCTCAGCTGAAATAAACAAAAAATATCAGGCACATTTCGAAGAACGTAAAGCACGCGAGCGGGAAAACGAAGAGATCAAGACAGCCTTGTGCGAACGGATAGAAGCTCTCGACTTCAGCAAGCCCTCGACGTATCAGGAATGGGACGCCATGACCAAGACTATACTTGAGGCACAGGAAGAATGGAAAAAGGCCGGATTTGCCCCGCGAAAGACAAACACGGCACTGTTCAACCGCTTCAGGGCACTGTGTGATGACTTCTTCGGACGTAAATCGGAGTTTTTCAAAAAGACTAAAAACGAATTCGCCGAAAATCTTGCAAAGAAAACGTCATTATGCGAAAAAGCCGAGGCGCTGGCCGAAAGCACCGACTGGAAAAAGACTACCGATGCCATTGTAGAACTTCAGAAAGAATGGAAAACGATCGGACCGGTGGCACGTAAACACAGCGATGCGATATGGCGGCGGTTTATCAAGGCATGCGACACATTCTTTGACCGCAAGAAAAAGGTCAACGGCGACACACGCCGAGCCGAGCAAGCCAATCTGGCTACCAAACGCGAAATCATCAGCCGCCTGAATGTCATAGCGTCGGATGAAAACACCACACCGCGCGAACAGGCCATAGCAGAAGTACAGCAACTGCGCAAGCAATGGCAGGAAACCGGTCATGTGCCGTTCAAAGAGAAAGACAAGCTTCAGGACGCATATCGCGAAGTCGTAGGCACCCTCTTCGACAAGCTCGACATCAAGGAGAACCGCGCACGCATGGCCGACTTCCAGGCCGGCATAGAAGCGTCGGCCGGCGACTCCGGCAAACTGTCGCGCGAACGCGAACGTCTGGTCAGGGCATGCGAACAGCGCCGTCAGGAGTTGAAAACCTATGAGAACAATATGGGCTTTTTCAATTCCAAATCGAAGAACGGCGACTCTATAGTCAGAGAAATGGAACGGAAGATGCAGCATCTCAAAGAAGAGATCGCACAGATTTCAGAGAAGATAAAGATCATAGATTCGAATATCTGATCCACCACTTCCCTGTCGACCTGGCCGACATTTCGATCTGAAGGTCAGCCCATAATGACAAAACATCAAGACGCTGTGTCATACAATGATGTGACACAGCGTCTTACTATTTCGAACCTTAGAGTATGTTTGAATTTAACACGAATAAATATATATGGACTTCTTTCTATCCCCTCAAAGGTCTTTTCGGGCGATTTGCGTCAAGCTGCATCGGTCACGATGCCCGCATCGCTCCCTCATCAACTCACGCCAATCTCTACGAAAATCCTCTTTAAGTGAATAGACGTGAAATTCAAACATACTCTTAATTTTCGACAATGATCCACGTACTGACCGACGGGTAAACACCGCGCACTGACGCGTCAATAGGCATTGTCATCGCCTTTTAATATATTAAACAATGTGCGGAAAATGATCTTTATATCGAGCAACAGCGACCAGTGTTCGATATACCACACATCGCACTCCACACGCTTCTCCATCTTCCACAGATGGTCGGTTCCACCTCTTAATCCATTGACCTGAGCCCATCCGGTGATACCCGGCTTGACAGTGTGTCGCATCATATAACGGTCGACCAGATCTCTGTAAACATCGGTATGCGATACCATGTGAGGTCTCGGCCCGACTATAGACATGTCGCCCTTGAGCACATTAAACACCTGTGGCAGTTCGTCGAGCGACGTTTTCCGCAGAAAACGCCCCACTGCTGTGACTCTCGGATCGGTCTTGGCCACCGGCGACTCATCGTCCGATGGATCATATCGCAAAGTACGGAACTTCAAGCAATTGAACGTGCGGCCTTTGAGTCCGGTGCGCAGCTGGCGATAGAATACCGGGCCAGGCGATGTCAGCTTAATAGATATTGCTATGGGTATAAAAAAAACAGGGAACAACACCACTCCGACCAACGACGCCGTTATATCCAGCATCCGTTTCATAAATATATTAAACCGTGAGGCGAGCGGACTGTTCAAGGGTGTCATGACCGGCAGCCGTCCGATCTCATTGACTGCAAACCCACGGTTGACAAAACGCGTGAGCTGTGGCACGATGTGAAGCGTCACAGCATTATTGTCGGCCACTTCAATAGACTGGAGAAGCGCCGATTCATTGTCACCGGAAAGAGTGCAAAAAATCTCCTCTACGTCATTGGCTCTGACAAAGCCGCCCAAATCGCCGACAGGCATTACCGGCAGATCTGGGTCAACCGAACTTACGGCATTGTCGTCGAACACACCCGCTACGACATATCCATAACCATCGTTGGCCATCATGTCGTAAAGCCGCAGAGCTGTATCATTCATCCCCACTATCACCACACGACGATGATTGCGTCCGCAACGACGTAGAAACTTCAGCAGCTGCAACGAAACTACGCAGGCTATCGGAAGCGATATGAACATCAGCGCATAGAACACAGCCAGAGTACTCCATTCCACATAAGGAGCGTCAATCAGATACAACAACACAACAAAAAAAACAGCATGAACGCCACATGCATTTATGGCACTGCGGGCAGTACGTTCCATTTTAAGCGCGCGCAATTCCTCCGGACGTATCAACCGCCATCCAGCAATGATCCATGCAACCGATGCGACGATAATGACTTTGGGTGACATCCACACCCGAGCCTGAGCCATCCCGACCAACAATGAAGTCAGATAATACGATAACACCGCCATGACTATGGCCATGAACGACAAAGCCGGATTGATCAACCAGCCGTAACGTCTGCCACTATTTAATAATCCGGTCATGATACACTAATCGGTCCTGTTGGAATCTGTCGGGATTTCACTACGCTACATTCAATGAAGTATTCTCAGAGCCATTTTTCATATAAACGCAACACATTTCCACTTATTGCCATAATGAGCATATAAACCACAAAAAAGATCGTGTCCCGCCGGTGAAACACCGATAGGGGACACGATCGTATATTATCTTTGCTATAATTTGATCAGTCAATCTTCACCACAAGGAAGTTGCTGACTTCCCAGAACTGTGTCGGATCTTTGATCACCAGCACCTTCTGTCCGTCCTGATCTTCGATAGAATAGCTTGCTGCGGGCTGCTTTGTCATCACCTCCGCCTTCTTGCTGTGAAGCGGTATGTTGTTAAGTGTGCGTTTGTCAGCCTTTATGAAGTAGGCTTTTTCGAAGTCACCTTCAAGTATTCTTGTCTTGCGAAGGAATCCGGTCTGTATAATCTTGTTTTTCTGCAGTTCCGATTTGTTGCCTACGGCATAGTAACAGGTGTTGAGCTCGTCATTGAGCTGTGTTGCTTCCTGACGCGCCACCTCTCGCTCTGTGGTGACAGTCGAGACTGTGGAGCTGAGCGAATCGACCTTCTGTCCAAGGCTTGCTATCTGCACATTGGCAGCCGAAAGCTGGTTGCGGAGAGTGGCCATTTCTGTTTCCTGCTCGGCGATCTGTGCCTTGAGGTTTTCTATGGTTTTGGTAAGAGTGGAATTCTGTACGCCGCTTTTACGCAGTTTTTCCTCAAGTTGAGCCAAACGGTCGCGGCGCTGCTGAAGCGCTTCCTGAATGGCCACCATGTCGTTGCGCAGCTGATCTTTCTGCGAGCGTGCATCCGAGCCATTTCCTGGAGTAGCGATAATGTGTTCCAGATCCTTGATCTGTCCCATCCCGGCTGTAATGTCGTTGATAAGTGCAAACAACGAATCCTGCGTAGCGAGGGTTGCCTGAAGCTCTGAATTGAGCTGTACGTTCTGTTCTTCGGCTTTTTCAAGTTTTTCGCGTGTGCCACATGAAGTCATGACAGCAGCCACGGCAATAGCCATAAAGACTGTTCTCTTCATAATAGTTGAATTGTTGATTTTTAGATACGCCACCGCCAGCAAATCATTCATTCGTCGTCGGTGTCGTTTTTATATTTGTTTTTATGTTTTGGGCGTGGCGACAACTCTTTGTTGCCCGCTACGATAATAACGATTTCTCCGCGCGGATTGTTTTGCGAAAAATATTCTGCCAGATCTCCCAATGTGCCTCTGCGGGTTTCTTCATGCAGTTTTGATATCTCACGGCTGACAGAGGCCTCACGTCCGACGCCACACACTGCGGCAAGATCTGATAACGTTCGGGCCAGCCGCAAAGGCGACTCATAGATAATTGTTGTCCGCGGATCAGCAGCGATCTCTGCAAGTCGCGTGGCTCTCCCCTTTTTCTGCGGCAGGAATCCTTCGAAGCAGAACCGCTCACACGGAATGCCGCTATCGACCAACGCCGGCACAAAAGCTGTCGGCCCCGGCAATGTCACCACCTCAATTCCGCGACGTCGGCATTCTCTTGATATCAGGAATCCGGGATCGGATATGCCGGGAGTGCCGGCATCGGTTATAAGCGCGATATTCTCGCCGGCCTCCATACGGTCGACGAAAGACCCTACGGTCTGATGTTCATTAAATTTGTGGTGGCTTGCCACCGGAGTCGATATCTCGAAATGACGCAGCAACACACCACTCGTGCGTGTGTCCTCGGCCAATATCACATCAGCTTCGCGCAGCACATCCACGGCACGCGGGGGCATATCGGAAAGGTTACCCACCGGAGTAGGCACCATATACAATCGTCCGGCCATCAATGGAAACGCTGAGTCACAATTGCCGTGAAGTCAACCACATCAGGGTTTTCAGGATCCAGACACAGATCATCGGACAGATATTCGATCACTTCGTCGGCCGACGACATTGAGGATACCAGACGCAGAGTGTCGTTGAAATCCTGACTGCTGCCCTTGAACAGTTCGCGTATAAATCTGAAACGGTCATTCAGCGTGAACACCGGATGTCCGGCCACAGGCGTAGATGCATAAGTCACTGAGACAGCGTCAGGCTCTGCCACATGACGGTCTGCTTGCCGATCTTCGACCATGGAGTCGCTGCTGTCGGCCACTTCCTCGGCGATCGCCGAATCAGCCACCGCCATGTCATCGGACGAAACAGATCCGGACGCATGCACGTCGTCGCGACCGATATTGCCAGCCAACGGCTCTGACTCCACGGCTGTCTCAACATCTTTTTTCTCCATCGGCTCTGACTCCGGGTATTGTTCTTTAGAGCCTACGGACTCTACACATGACACCACTGGCGCTGAATCGGCCGCAGCCACTGCCTCAACGCTTTCATGCGAGCCGGCAATAACTTTTGTCAGTTCGAGCAGTGCCGATGCCTTATCATGCAAAATACAATTCACCTCCGGGTTGACAAGGTCACCGCGGCGTTGTATCAGAAGAGCAAGTCCTTCGATTTCGAGAGCGAGTGTAAGGATCTGCCCGGCCTTATCGTTATTATACATATCTTTAATGCTTTTGGTTTCAGACACAAAATTACCGAAAATTTTCAGAATGGCAACAAATCCACTATCATACCCGTCGTTTCTTCTTCGATGACTTGCGGGATTTCTGCGATTTAGTCCGAGACGCCCCACCCTTTTTCTTAGGTGCTTTGGTCACTTGCTTGACCGGACGCACATAGTCTGGGGCAAACATAGAGAGCAACATATCCTCTATCCCGGTCTTCAAAGCTGTCCGTCCGCAAGTAAAACCGTTGACCATTATGACTATAACGTGCGTAGGCTGTCCGTCGCCACCAAGCATATAGCCGGCGTATGACTGCACTCCCCTCATGCTTCCGGTCTTCAACGCCACTCGCCCTTCAAGAGGTGTGTCACGAAGAAAACTCTTGAGAGTGCCGTCGCAGCCAGCTTTTGGAAACAGGCTGACATAGTCGGGAGCCTTGTAGTGTGATGCCATCCATGTGAAAACGTTTGCAAGAAACATTGGGGTCAGACGGTCGTTGCGCGACAGTCCGCTTCCATCCTCGATCACCACACGCCGCGTATCCACATCGCGCGTTTCCCACATATCAAGCTCTGTCTTGACCGCCGATGCGCGTGACTGCCCCGGCGCTACCGACCGCAGCATGGCCTCAGCCATCATATTGTCACTCCGATACATCAGACTGCGCAATATATCGACAAGTTCAGGCGACCGGTGGATATAGAGTGTGGACGCAACGTCATCGCCATCGGCCGACACCGGAGCATCGGACATCTCCACCCCATTGTGGCGAAGTTTCTGCATCACTTCATGTCGCATCACCGCCGAAGGATCCGGCGTAGAGACGGTGATGCTTTCGCCATTGCGCCGTGGATTTCCACGCGATATTATGACGTTGGAATCCTTCTTGCGGTCAATCTTGAGCGATCCTTTTGCCGGGGTGTGCGACACTTGCAGTCCGGGCACATAAGGCACTGACTTTCGCGACGGGAGGGTCAGCACAAACTTGTTGTCACGGAAATTCGCCGCATGGTGCGATGTCCCGTAGGGCCACACGATATCTTCGTCAGCCCATCCGTCGGGCACGCCCTCCTCAGGCATCAACGACGAATCAATCACCACCGTGCCTTCTACTCGTTTTATACCTGTTGCAACAACGGCAGCGGCTATGCTGTCGGCGAATCCTCCGGCCTCATCGAAATAAGCCGACTCGACGGTAGGATCACCGACACAACGCACCACTATATCGCCCTTGAGTGTGCCGTCATCAGTTATCTTGCCCACCGCCTCAACCCGGGTCTCATAACGGTCACAGGAGTTCATGAGAGTCAGCACCGACGCCGATGTCAGTGCTTTGGTAATGCTGGCCGGCACAAAAGCAGCGTTGCTGTTTATATCACGCAACGTTTCGCCTGTCGCTATATCGGCTATGTATATACCAAGATGTGATTCGCCCACACCGCTGACGCCGATCGGCGACGCCGGCCCGGCGGCTTTGACGGACACAGCCATGGCCATGGCCATGGCCATGGCCAACACGACAAATATCGATCTACGTAATGTACTGTATTTTATCATCCGATAAGATTAGGTCAGAGTTGAAATTCAAGTCGCGAAATTACTAAAAAAGCCCCGTATATGCTTTCCAAAAACTAAAAAGACCCCCACAATAGATGTTAATTCGACAATTTTGAGTAATTTCGCACATCGAAAGAGCAACTGTGCAGATATGGTACTGAAAACTCGCGAAAAGCTCATAGATGTGGCTCGACAGCTTTTTGTGCACAAAGGCGTCGAAAACACTACGATGAACGACATTGCGGCCGCCTCTGACAAGGGGAGGCGCACCATCTACACCTATTTCAAAAACAAGCTGGAGATTTACAATGCCGTCATAGAGCGCGAAAGCGAGCGGCAGGTGGAACGGATAAGGCTGACAGCACAGTCTGATCTTCCACCGGAAGAGAAGCTTCGCCAGTTTCTCATCGGACGGTTCGACACCATCGACGATGTCGTGGCATATCACCCAGGCACCATAAGATCGCTCTTCACTCTTGACTTTAAGAGAGTGGAGCGCATAAGGCGGCTGGCCATTGTCAAGGAGCGTGAGATATTGCGCGAGATACTCCACGAGGGCGTCAGGAAAGGCATATTCTCACGATCACAGGCCGACCGCCTCGAAGCTATGCTGGCGATGGTGTTTCAGGGAGCCTACTACTGTATGATCAAAGGCAACATTGAGGAGGGGGCAGCCGAGATAGGATCACTGCGCCGCGACGTCATCGATTTTGTCATGGAGAGCATAGTCACGCCTCAGCACCATACTGACAAATCTGAGAACAACACCAATATCAAACAATAATACACCTAAAAGATGAAACTACTTGAAGGAAAAACAGCCATCGTCACCGGCGCCGCACGCGGCATCGGCAAGGCACTGGCAATCCGCTTCGCCCAGGAAGGCGCCAATATCGCCTTCACCGATCTGGTAATCGATGAAAACGGCAAAGCCACCGAAGAAGAGATAGCCGCTCTGGGCGTAAAAGTCAAAGGCTACGCATCCAACGCCGCCGACTTCGAGCAGACAAAAGAGGTAGTAGATCAAATCCACAAGGATTTCGGCTCGATCGACATACTTGTGAACAACGCCGGCATAACCAAAGACGGACTCATGATGCGCATGACCGAGCAGCAGTGGGATGCCGTCATAGCAGTCAACCTCAAGAGCGCGTTCAACTTCATCCACGCCACCCTATCCATCATGATGCGCCAGCGCAGCGGCAGCATCATCAACATGGCATCGGTGGTAGGAGTACACGGCAATGCCGGCCAGTCGAACTATGCCGCCTCCAAAGCAGGCCTTATAGCTCTGGCCAAGAGCATAGCGCAGGAAGTAGGTTCACGCGGCATCCGCGCCAACGCCATTGCCCCCGGCTTCATCGAGACAGCCATGACAGCCGCTCTCCCCGACAACGTCCGCGCCGAATGGGTACAGAAGATACCCCTGCGCCGCGGAGGCAAGCCCGAGGATATCGCCGACGTGGCCACATTCCTCGCTTCTGACATGTCGAGCTATGTCACCGGCCAGGTGATACAGGTCGACGGCGGAATGAACATGTAAGCCAGACTTACCCAGACCGAAGCAGTCACAATCCGTGCCGACTATGGGATATTTCCATCAGCGGCACGGATTTTTTCATTATTTGCAGAAATGCGGGATAATGCGTAACTTTGAGGAAATTTTCAAAACCTACTGATGTTAAGATACAACACTCAGCTTGAACGGCTGAAACTGCCTGAATACGGACGCAACATACAGAACATGGTGGAGCATTGCCTCACCCTGACCGACCGCGACGAGCGCAATGCCTGCGCAAGAAGCATCATAGAAGCCATGATCCGGCTGACGCCACAGGCCAAGAACGATCCCGACCACACGCGTAAACTCTGGGATCATCTGGCCATTATCTCAGACTTCAGGCTTGACATCGACTATCCGTTCGATCAGGTAGAGAAGGATACGCTCCAGAGTACACCCGAGCGTGTGGCCTACGGCCTGCAGAATATCCGCTACCGTCATTACGGCAAATCGGTCGAACGCCTTGTCGCCACCGCTTCAGCCATGGAGCCGGGGCAGGAACGCGACACATTAGTCAGACTGATCGCAAACCACATGAAAAAACTCATGCTGGAGGTGAACTGCGACGGTGTTGACGACATGAAGATCTTCAAAGATCTTGCAGAATTGTCGCATGGAGAGATACGGATACATCCCGAAGAGATGAGACTTCACGAATTCAAGGCCGTACAACAGCCTACAGGCAAGAAACGACGCAAACGCTGATCCTTCCATATCCGCAAAAACAGACTACATGATCAAGGCAAGCGAACTCACCGCCATAGGAGCCATCATCAAGCCCCACGGAGTTAAGGGCGAAATGGTGATCAACCTTCGTGACGACCGGATCGATATCGAACGCACCGAATGCATCGTAATGGATATAGATGGGATCTATGTGCCTTTTTTCATTGAAAACGTCCGTCAGAAAGGGCGCGAGTCGTATATAATAGCCATCGAAGGCATAACGTCCGACACTGCCGCGGCCGAATTCAACGGCAAGACAGTATATGCGCTGCGCGAACACATGGCCGAAATGACCGACGAGAGCGACGACGGATTCTACGCATCCGATCTAATAGGATTCAAGGCCGTCAAGCCCGACGGCACTGCGATAGGTGTCATCGACGGAATAGAGGACAGCACTATCAATGTGCTCGCGATCATTCACGCCGATAATGACCGCACCGTCTACATGCCGCTTGCCGATGAATTCATAACCGATATTGATCCCGACAGACAGATTATCACTTTTGACGCTCCTGACGGAATCGAATCACTTTGACAGACGCTATACAGATAAAGAATCCATTAAATAGTCTAAAAATCCCCTGCCACATGGAGTTCGACGAAACAAAAGCCATAGAATATATGCGCGAAGCCATAGGCCGGCGCGCCGAAGCCTATGATGACGACCAGTTGCTTAATCTCATCGACATCATCTGGGACTTCTATGAAGAGAACGGATTGCTCGATATAGATGCCGACGAAGAGATCGACGATGAAGAAGCTGTGCTCGACGATCTTGTGGCTTACGCGCGACGCATGCTCCGCAAAGACAAGGAATCAAAGATCAACGATGACGACATCGCACCGCTCATCGAAGCCGAGATAGACTATGAAAACTCTCTCGACCAGTAATTTCGCAGCCCGTTTTCTGACGGCGGTGGCACTTGTAGCGCTGCTCGCATGGCCCATGGATGCCGAAGCGCAGTTTTTCAAAAAGAAAGAGAACCGCTACACCGATCCTTACAAGGGATTTACAGAAGAGGCCTACATGGATATGGATTTTCTGCCCAACATCTCTACTCCAGAAGTACATAAAAAAGCAAAAAGCGGAGTAAAGAAAACCATAAGAGCCCTTGCCGAACAGCTGAAGAATAAAGTGACCGTGGATCTTGTGAGAGATGACGAGGTGGTGCTTGTCACATTTCCGACCGACGATCTCTTCCTGCCCAACGACACCATGCTCACCACCGAAGGCACCGCTTTGCTCGCACCGCTGCTGCCACACATGAAGAATCCGATGATGTACAAGATTGTGCTGGCCGTGCATACCGACGACACCGGATCAGAGCTCTACCGCGATGAACTCTCAACCTCACGCCTCAATTCGGTCTACGACTGGTTCATGCTTGCAGTCGAATCCGGACAGATTCAGGAAAACCTCATCATCATACCGTTCGCAATGTCGTCCACCATGCCGCTGGCCGACAACAACACTCGTGACAACCGCGCGCTCAACCGACGGCTGGAGGTGTATTTCATACCAGGGCCGCAGCTGATCGACGAGGCGTATAAAGGACAATTGAAATAACAAAACAACATATCATCTTAACATACGAAAATGGCAACAGAACTCAAAGACCTCACCAAGAGAGCCGACAACTATTCGCAATGGTACAACGACCTCGTTATAAAAGCCGACCTTGCCGAACAGTCGCCGGTGAGAGGATGCATGGTCATCAAGCCCTACGGCTATGCCATCTGGGAAAAAATGCAGCGTGAACTCGACCGGATGTTCAAGGAAACCGGCGTACAGAACGCCTACTTCCCTCTGCTGATACCAAAGTCTTTTCTTTGTCGTGAAGCCGAACATGTGGAAGGCTTTGCCAAAGAGTGCGCCGTAGTGACCCATTATCGTCTGAAAAACGATCCTGACGGACGCGGAGTGATTGTAGATCCTGACGCGCGCCTCGAAGAGGAACTTATAGTGCGTCCGACATCGGAAACAATAATATGGGGCACCTACCGCAACTGGATACACAGTTACCGCGATCTGCCCATACTCTGCAACCAGTGGGCCAACGTTATGCGCTGGGAGATGCGCACGCGCATGTTCCTCCGCACATCTGAATTCCTCTGGCAGGAGGGCCACTGCGCCCATGCGACAGCCGAAGAGTCGGAAGCGCGCACAGTGCAGATGATCAACCTCTACGCCGACTTTGCCGAAAAGTATATGGCAATGCCGGTAATCAAGGGTGTCAAATCGGCCAACGAACGGTTTGCCGGAGCTGTCAACACTTATACCATCGAGGCTATGATGCAGGACGGCAAAGCCCTCCAGAGCGGCACGTCGCACAATCTCGGCCAGAATTTCGCCAAGGCGTTCGACGTGACGTTTGTCAACAAGGACAACCAGCCCGAATATGTATGGGCCAACTCATGGGGAGTGTCGACTCGCCTGATGGGAGCGCTGATAATGAGCCATTCCGACGACAACGGCCTCGTACTTCCGCCCCACCTCGCCCCCATACAGGTAGTGATAGTGCCTATCTATAAAAACGCCGAACAGCTCAAGCAGATCAGCTCACACATCGAACCGATCCTGCTCCAGCTCAAGGAGATGGGCATCAGCGTGAAATATGACGATGCCGACAACCGCCGCCCGGGATTCAAGTTTGCCGACTACGAGCTTAAAGGCGTACCTGTGCGTCTGGTAGTCGGAGCGCGCGACATAGAAAAAGGCACCGTTGAGATCATGCGCCGCGACACGCTCGAGAAGAGCGAAGCCCCGCTCGAAGGCATAGCCGGCCACGTAAAGGCTCTGCTCGAAGAGATACAGACCCATATCTACAGGAAAGCTCTTGCCCACCGGCAGGAAATGACACGCACCGTGGATACCTACGACGAATTCAAGAAAGAGATCGAGAAGGGCGGATTTATCCTCGCACATTGGGACGGCACAACCGAAACAGAGCTTAAGATTAAAGAGGACACCAAAGCCACACTCCGTTGCATTCCCCTTGACGGCGACACGACTCCGGGAGTATGCATGGTGACCGGACGTCCGTCGAAGCAGCGCGTGATCTTTGCCCGCAACTACTGATTCAACACCAACGTAAACACTACCTGCGACCTGCAGAAGGGTCGCAGGTATAATTCCCCACGCAATGAGTTCGACCGACATTACGTCAGGCAAGAGCACACGTCTGGCCATAGTGATCCCCTGCTACAACGAAGAGGAGGCACTGCCGCTGACTGTCGCACGGCTGACAGATATCATCGGATCTATGGTCGGCGACGGTCTGGTGTCGTCCGACAGTTACATAATGTGTTGCGACGACGGAAGCCGCGACGCCACATGGCGCACAATCCGCAATCTGCACGCTTCCAATCCGATGGTCAGGGGACTGTCGCTCGCCCACAACCGGGGACATCAGTATGCTCTGCTCGCCGGCCTGATGACAGTCCGAAACGAGTGTGACGCGGCCATAAGCATCGATGCCGACCTGCAGGATGACCCACGGGCCATGATAGAGATGGTGAAGCGCTTCCGCGAGGGTGCAGAAATTGTCTACGGTGTCAGGCGCAGCCGTCAGAGTCCGACACATGGTTCAAGCGCACCACGGCGCGAGGCTTCTATCGGTTTCAGCACAGCATGGGACTCGATACCGTATATGATCATGCCGACTACAGGCTTATGAGCGCACGAGCGCTCGAACTGCTTTCGTCATACGGCGAAAGCAATCTTTTCCTGCGAGGCATTGTGCCTCAGATTGGCCTGACCACAGCCGTAGTGGAATATGACCGTAACGAACGTGTGGCTGGCGAATCAAAATATCCTCTCAAAAAAATGCTGAGTTTTTCGGTCGACGGCATCACTTCATTCTCGTCGCGTCCGATCAGAATGATTTTTTATGTAGGGCTCGGCTTGCTGATCGCTGATATCGCCACAGCCATATACGTGTTGCTTTCATGGATTCACCACGACGTGGAACCGGGCTGGACCTCACTCATGCTTTCGGTGTGGTTTCTGGGCAGCCTCATACTTATGGCGCTCGGCATCGTCGGCGAATATATCGGCAAGATTTTTATCGAGGTCAAACACCGTCCTCGATATGCCATCAAAGAAATAATAAAATGACTGACACCAAATCACTCGAAACACAGCTCTCAATGGAGAGCGGCCACAATGTCGACGTCATAGAGGCTGAAGTGAAGGCCATCGTCGATGCTTTGGGCGATTTCTGCGCCCAGGGCGATTCGGTGGCGATACCTGGATTCGGCACATTCCAGTCGGTAAAGACCGATGAACACATCGATACCGATGATGAAGGACGCCGTATGCTGATACCTCCATCCATTACCGTAGAATTCAAATCGAGCGTTGTGCTCCGCAAATCCCTTAACTGATGAACGAAAAGATACCTTTGCGGGCACTCGCCGACAGAGTGGCTGAAACCACCGGACGCAGTTCGGCCGAAATGGAAACTCTGATCAAACGTCTGTTTGAACTCATCGCCGAAGGACTCCACGAAGGACGAAAAGTGGAGGTGAAAGGCCTCGGCACATTCTCTCTGTCGGACAATCCGGCGGATCCGGTAGAGTTCAGCCCGGCGGATGCGTGGGCTGAAAGAATCAACGCCCCTTTCGCCATGTTTGAGCCTGAAGAACTTGCCGAAGAGGCAACTGAAAGCGACTTTAACGATATTCCGGCTGATACTTCAGCTTCCGTCACGACCGAACAAGACATAGAAGAGGAAACGCCCCTTCACGTATATGCGGCGACAGAGGAGGTCCTGACAGAAGAACCACTGCCAGAGGCAGTGACAGACACGGAGATTGCAACCGCTGAAACTGTCGCAGCCTGCGAGCAGCAGCCTGTGATGCATAAAGAGCCGACTGCCGCAGATGCGGCCGGAGTCGAGGAAGAGATCACAGTCCAGACAAAGATTATCGCCGAAACGGAGTCCGACAGCACACCAGGATTTATTGACGCCGACGAAACAGCCGAAACAGCCGAAACTGTCTCCAACGACAGCCTGCAACCCACATCTGAAGCGTATCCGGCCGAGATAGGGTTCCTGACCGACAACGCCGATACGACTGATAACGAGGATACTCATGAAGAATACATGGTGAGCACGGACGTTGACGACGCAGCTGCTGACAACGGATTCGGCAAAGGATTCATAGTCGGACTAATCGTCGGACTGGCCATAGGTGCTTTGGCGCTATGCTGCTATGTGATGTATTTCGTACACACCTCTGGTCAGCCTCAAACGATTGAGACCGAGCTAACTGAAAACTCTCCGGTCATTACCGAATGACAGCCCGAACAACATCCAATATTTGTGAAATAATTAAAAGGTTTGTAAGAATAAACCTATAATAGCTAAATTTAACACACCGTTAGCCGCTCCCGGGTGTTATAATATATAATTTTGCGTAGGTCATTGTTGCTCACGTACAGTGGCCACGCAATCAGATTTTAGACTTCACATACGAACTAACCACTTAACAAAGCCGCAAAACATCTTATGAGCGAATCCGTTAACATCAGAGAGTTGAACGACCTCGTGGCGAGCAAGAACGATTTCGTACAGCTCATCACCAAAGGGATGGATCAGACAATCGTTGGGCAGAAGCATCTTGTTGACTCTCTGCTGATAGCATTGCTGGCCAATGGCCATGTGCTTCTTGAAGGCGTCCCCGGTCTGGCCAAGACACTCGCCATCAAGACACTTGCCCAGGTGATCGACGCCCGTTACAGCCGCATACAGTTCACTCCCGACCTTCTTCCTGCCGACGTCACCGGCACGATGATCTACAGTGTGCAGAAAGAGCAGTTCCAGATAAAGAAAGGCCCGATCTTCGCCAACTTCGTACTGGCCGACGAGATCAACCGTGCTCCGGCCAAGGTGCAGAGCGCCCTGCTCGAAGCCATGCAGGAGCGACAGGTGACCATAGGCGAACAGACATTCAAGCTCGACGAGCCGTTCCTGGTGATGGCCACACAGAATCCTATCGAACAGGAAGGCACATATCCCCTGCCTGAAGCGCAGGTCGACCGTTTCCTTCTCAAGGTGATCATAGGTTATCCCAGCAAGGACGACGAACGCCAGATCATACGCCAGAACATCTCACCGCGCAAGATCGAAGTCAAACCACTTCTGCGTCCCGAAGAGATTCTCGACGCCCAGAAGATCGTAGAACAGATATATCTTGACGAAAAGATCGAACGCTATATTGTGGATATAGTGTTTGCCACACGTCGTCCGGAAGACTACAATCTGAAGGATCTCAGCGGCATCATTTCTTTCGGAGCATCTCCCCGCGCATCAATCGGCATGGCCAAAGCCGCCCGCTCCTACGCCTTCCTGCGTCAGAGAGGCTACGTGATACCCGAGGATGTCAGAGCAGTGTGTCACGACGTGATGCGCCACCGCATCGGGCTCAGCTATGAAGCCGAAGCCAACAATATCACTTCCGACGAGATCATATCGGAGATACTCGACAAGGTCGAAGTGCCCTGACGCGAAGAAACTCCACACGACACTCACTATCCTACCGACTGATTGATGGAAGCTACCGAGCTCATAAAAAAAGTCAGGAAGATCGAGATCAAGACCCGCGGACTCTCCCAGAATATTTTTGCCGGAGAGTATCACACCGCATTCAAAGGTCGTGGAATGATCTTCTCTGAAGTGCGTGAATACCAGTATGGCGACGATGTGCGCGACATAGACTGGAACGTCACTGCGCGCCATAACCACCCGTATGTAAAAGTGTATGAGGAGGAACGCGAGCTGACAGTGATGCTTCTTGTCGATGTCAGCGGAAGCCGTCTGTTCGGAGCCTTAGGCGAGGAAAAGCGTGAGATGATAGCCGAAATCGCTGCCACGATCGCTTTCTCGGCCATACAGAACAACGATAAGATCGGTGTGTTATTCTTTTCCGACAAAATAGAGAAGTTTATCCCACCCAAAAAAGGCCGGAAACATATTCTCTTCATCATCCGTGAACTGCTCGACTTCTCTCCTGAGAGCAAAGGCACAGATATAGGAGGAGCCTTGCGATATCTTACCGATGCTCTTAAAAAGCGCACCACCGCTTTTGTCATCTCCGACTTTATAGATGATGCCGAATCCTACCGTACATCACTGTCGGTAGCCGCCAACAAGCACGATCTGATAAGCATACAGGTTTTCGACAAACGTGACACCCAGATTCCTGATATAGGACTGATTCGTGTGAAAGATCTCGAAACCGGAGGCGAACGATGGCTCGACACTTCGTCGAAGCGCACACGGCAGGCATTGAGCAAATGGTGGTATGACCGCCAACAGAAAATGACTGAAACGATGCGTCACAGCGGAGTCGACATAGCCTCGATTGCCACCGATGAGGATTACGTGCGCGCATTAATGGCTCTTTTCCAACGGCGTGGCGTAAGATGACAGCGCGCAGTGCGGCAACCGCTGCATGATGCGTCAGGAATCATCACCACAAGCATCCGGACGACAGATCACACTCCACACCCACCAACATTACATTCCCAACCATAAAGACATGAATCTTTCGGCAAGACAACCACTGATACTCCTAACCGCAATACTGCTTGCAGCCATAGGGGCAGGAGGCGCGGCAACCGCACAGGTCAAAGTAAGGGTAGCACTCGACTCGGCCTATATAGAGATGGGGCGCACCACGCCTCTTCATGTGGAAGTGACCGGAAAAATCGACGAAACGGGAGGTATCATGCTCCCCGACACTCTCTGGCGTGAAGTGGAGGTGGCCAAAGTGGGTGAACCGCTTGTGACCGATCTCGGCAACGGCAACAAAGAGCTGCGTCAGGAGGTGATACTCCAGGCTTTTGATTCGGGACTGTACACTCTGCCTCCGGTATTGTTCGTGCAAGACGGGCAAGTGACCGAAAGCAACCGCCCCGCCCTGAAAGTGATGCCGGTGGCCATTGATTCGCTATCCACGATCCATGACTATTACGACGCCCAGAATCCGCCTCGCCATTTCTTTGACTTCCTCCCCGACTGGATGACCGACTATGGCCTGTGGATTTTGCTCGCACTGCTCGTCATCGGTGCTGCCCTGTATATCTATTTCAAATGGATAAAGCAGGGACGGCTGCCGCTCGTACCTGCGAAAAAACCTGTCCCGCCCTACGAACTCGCCATGCAGCGTCTTGAAACTCTGCGCACAGAGAATCTATGCGACAAGGGTCAGGAGAAGGAATACTATACACGACTCACCGACATACTTCGCAGCTATCTCGACACCCGTTTCGGCATCAACGCAATGGAGATGACCTCATCGCAGATAGTCAAGTCATTGCGCAATAATGAGGAGACGCGAATGCCTGAAAAATACATGAGCCGTGTGCTTGAGATAGCCGACTTCGTAAAGTTTGCCAAGGCACGGCCGCTCCCCGAGGACAACGCCGCATCATTCCGTTCGGCCCTGCAGTTTGTAGAGGACACAAAACCCCTGCCGACCGACACAGAGAAAGATACAGCCGAAAACATCAAATAATTTCACTCGATTTACTGATCAAATGCAATTCGCACATCCTACATATCTATGGTTTCTGCTGTTGCTCATACCGTATCTGGCATGGTATATACTCAACCGCAACCGCAAGCACGCCACCATGTCGGTGTCGATCATAGCGCCTTATGCAAAAAACGGACGTCCGCTGCGCGCATGGCTTCTCCACGGCCTGTTCGTCATGCGGGCACTGTGTCTGGCAGCATTGATCGTCATCCTTGCACGTCCGCAGGCATACGACCGCTGGAGCACCTCCAACACTCAGGGCACAGATATAGTCATAGCGCTCGACATATCAACGAGTATGCTTGCGCGCGACTTCAAGCCCGACCGTTTTGAAGCAGCCAAGAAAGTGGCCTCGCAGTTTGTCAGCGGACGTGAAAGCGACAATATCGGAGTAGTGATCTTCGCCGGGGAGAGTTTCACTGCCGTGCCCATGACCACCGACAAGGCTCTTCTTGTCAACTACATCAACGACATCAAAATGGGAATGCTTCAGGACGCCACGGCAATCGGTGACGGTCTGGCCACTTCCATCAACCGTATAAAAGACGGAAAAGCCAAGTCGAAAAGCATCATACTTCTCACCGACGGATCGAACAATACAGGAAATGTAGCTCCGGTCACGGCTGCCGAGATCGCCAAGAAATACGGAATCAAGGTGTACACTATCGGCATCGGACGCAACGGCATGGCGCCGTTCCCTCAGGAGAATGCGTTCGGACGCATCGAGTATGTGAACCTTCCCGTAGTCATTGACGAAGCCACTCTCCGCGACATAGCCTCCATAACCGGCGGCAAATATTTCCGTGCCACCGACAACAATGTCCTCAAGCAGGTGTTTGACGAGATTGACGCTCTTGAAAAGACAGTGCTTGACGTGCGCAATTTCAGTCACACTGAGGAAAACTACATGATGTGGGCCTGGATCGCATTCGCACTGCTGGCACTTGAGCTGCTGCTTCGATTCACCGTGCTCCGCACTATCCCGTAAAGTCATAACACACTACACGCGTAAAACAATATGTTGAGCTTCGCATATCCTCAATTGCTATATCTGCTGCTGGCCATTCCAGTGATAGCAGCATTATATTTCCAGAGCCGTCTGAGTCGGCGCCGTCGGTTGCGCCGTTTCGGCCAGCTCAAGGTGGTCAGGGCAATGATGCCCGACTCATCGCGCTACATGGGCTGGATCAAGCTTACAATCGAATGCCTTGCTCTGGCATTCATCATCATAGCATTGGCGCGGCCTTATACTACCGGTGGCGACACTGCTTCACAAACAGAGGAGGAAACGGTGTCGAGAGGTATCGAGGTGATGATATGCGTCGACGTGTCGAATTCGATGCTGGCGTCATCGACCGATGATCCCCGGGGTGTCAGCCGTCTGCAGCGCGCCAAATTCATTCTGGAGAAGCTCATCGACAAGATGCACGATGACAAGGTAGGTCTGATAGTTTTTGCCGGAGATGCCTATACACAGCTCCCGATCACATCCGACTATATTTCGGCCAAAATGTTTCTCAACGGCATCAATACCGATATGGTGCCCACTCAAGGCACCGCTATAGGAGCTGCCATAGATATGGCCATCAATTCATTCACCCCCGACAGTGACTTCCGCAAGGCCATAATCGTGATCACTGACGGCGAAAATTTCGAAGACAATGCTGTGGAGGAAGCCCGACGCGCAGCCTCGGCAGGGATTCAGGTCGACGTGATCGGCATAGGAGGCGGCAAAGGCTCACCCATACCCATGAGCGGAGGCGAATATCTCAAAGACCAGCAAGGTCAGGTGGTGATGACCGCCCTCAACGAGTCTATGGCCAAAGAGATAGCTCAGGCGGGCGACGGCGTGTATCTCTCGGGAGGATCTTCGTCGGTAGTGGGTGATCTTGACAGCCATCTTGACAAGCTTGGCAAGACGGAGTTCAAGCGTCGCACAGCCGCATCGGCCGCCAACGAACTGTTCCCCATAGCCGCGATACTGGCCATAATGATGCTTGTGATCGACGGACTGCTCCCCTACTGCAAGATATCGTGGCTCCGCGACATCAACTTCTTCACAAAACAAACCTCAGGAAAGAAAGATGAAAACGGCAAATAAGACTTTGGCTATGATATTGGTGGCTGCGGCCGGAATGCTTGGCATTACCGCCCGTGCATCCGACAGTGACCAAGAGATCCTTCCCACCACCAAACAGGAACGCAATCTCATAAGGGAAGGCAACAGTCTTTACCGTCAGAAGCGTTTTGCCGAAGCTGAAGTGAAATACCGGAAAGCTTTGGAGGAGGTGCCACAGTCGGAAACTGCCCTCTTCAATCTTGCCGCGTCACTGATACGCCAAAGCGGATCGGCCGATCCCAACAGCGGAAACAATCCCATCAAGGATGCCTCGGAAATCCTGCGGCAGCTCGGCAAAGACGGATTCGACACCAATCTGTCGGGCAAGGCATTCTACAATCTCGGCAACATAGCGTTCAACAACAATGATTTTGCAGGCGCAGTGGATATGTACAAACACTCGCTTCGCAAGAATCCTGACGACGACAAGGCGCGCCAGAATCTGCGCATAGCCCAGAAAAAGCTTGAACAACAGCAGCAGGACCAGCAGAATAATCAGGATAAACAGAATCAGGACCAGCAGCAGAATCAGGACCAGCAGCAACAGCAGCAAGATAAACAGAATCAGGATCAGCAAAACCAGGATCAGCAGCAGAACCAGGATCAGCAACAGCAGCAGGACAAAAAAGATCAGCAGAAAAAGCAACAGCAGCAACAGCAAATGAGCAATTCCAACGCCGACAAGATATTGAAGGCGATGGAAAACGAAGAGGCTACCACACGCAAACGTGTCGAGGCCGAAAAGAAAAAAGCTGCCGCCGCACGAAAGAAGCAGGTCACCAATCCATGGTAATCATTGTCGCGCGGAATCTGTTCCTGACACTTACAGCCGGAGAACATTTCGGCCGACAACATAATAAGACTTACACGACTTATCACGAAGCATGATGAAAAAGTTTCTGACATTCATAGCGCTGACGATCATCGCATCGGCCGGACTGCGAGCCGAGGTAGCGTTCAAGGTCAAAGCCCCCGAACGCGTTATGGTCGGCGAACAGTTCTATATCACCTACTCGGTTGTCGACGGCAATCCGAGCCTGCGCTCGCTGCGTGTCCCGGAGATCCCCGGATGCAAACTGCTCTATGGACCGTCGGAGAGCAGAAGCCAGAGCTATGAGATGATCAACGGCCGCACACGCTCCAATTCAAGAGTCGACTACACCTATGTGTACCGCGCTGAAAAGGAGGGTGCTGTCACTATCGGCGAGGCCTCCGTAGAGGCCGACGGACGACAGTTGTCGACCTCGCGACGCAAGCTCACCATCGTGGCCAACTCACAGTCGTCCTCCTCCGGACAAGGAAATGCCGGAAACGGCACTCCGGCCGTAAACATCGACGATATCTCCACCCAAAGCTCCGACCGTACCGTACAGTCCGATGACGTGTTTGTCCGGATCATTCTCAACAAGAGCACAGCCTACGAACAGGAGGCAATCGAGTGTACGATCAAGCTCTATACCAAATATTCCATCTCATCGTTCATGCCCACGAAGCAACCGAGCTTTGACGGTTTTCTCATAGAAGAGGTTCCGATACAGGCTCAGCTCAACGAGGTGGAAAACTATCGCGGCCAGAATTATATGACCGCACTTCTCAAACGCTGCATCATATTTCCGCAGAAATCCGGACGCCTGACCATCAACTCGGGCAATTACGACATCAGCGTGGTGCAATACGACAATGTCAACATGGGTTTTTTCAACGTGCGCACGCCACAGGAGCGCGACATCAAAGTCAGCTCCAACTCCGCATCGATAGAGATCAAGTCTCTTCCATCGCCGCAGCCCGAAGGATTCAGCGGAGCGGTAGGAACATTCACCATCGACAGCCGTCTGGTGGGCAACAGCTTCCGCACCAATGATCCGGCCACGCTGATATATACTGTCACCGGCACCGGCAATATCAAATATGTAAAAGAGCCTGAGATCGACTTCCCGTCGGAATTCGAACTGTACAATCCTCACACCGATTACGACACACGTGTCAACGGCAGCAACGTCAGCGGCACAATGACCGTGGAATACACATTTGTGCCACAGGCCACCGGTCAGTTCAAGATCGGCAGCGACAGATTTGTGTATTTCAACCCGTCAAACGGCCAGTATGTCACACTGTCAACTCCGGTCTATGACATCAAGGTCGCTCAGGGCACATCTGCGGCAGCATCGGCCGAACAGAAGGATATCGAAAGCAAAAACACCGACATACTCCATATCAAGACCGGCGACAAGCATCCTGCCATGCATCGCAATTACGTGATCGGCACATGGTGGTATTGGGCGCTGATGGTGCTGATGGTAGCCGGTGTGGCCGGCGCGGCACTGGCAAGAGGCAAACGCGCACGCATGGCGTCGGACGAAAAGGGCACCCGCCTGATCAAGGCCAACAAGGTGGCACGCCGACGGCTTAAGCTTGCCAAACACCTTTCGGAAACCGGTCAGGACGAGAAATTCCATGAAGAGATCCTAAAAGCGATCTGGGGATATCTCAGCGACAAGCTCGGCATACCCGCCTCACAGCTCACCCGCGAAAACATCATGACCGTGCTCGCTGACGCCGGCGCGCCCGAAGAGGTCAGAGCCAATCTCGGCGAGGTGCTCGACGACTGCGAAATGGCACGCTACTCTCCGGCCGACACACGTCCGTCGACATCCGACATCTACCGTAAAGCCTCACAGGCCATCAACAGTATGGAAAATATCAAGTTCAGAAAATGAAAATCTTTCAGATCATATCACTGTCAGCAGCCCTGACACTCTCTGCCAGCAGCCTTACAGCCCGGACACTCGACCAGCAGGCCGACTCGGCATATTCCGCCGACAGATTTGAAGAAGCCGCCGCACTCTACCGTCAGGCGATAGACGAGTATGGCACCTCGCCCGAACTGTATTATAATCTCGGCAACTCCTACTATCGGCTCGGCGCACCGGGTAAAGCCATCCTTGCCTACGAACGCGCACTGCGTATCGATCCGACTTTTTCCGACGCCCGCACCAATCTGGAATTTGTCAATGCCCGTCTGGCCGACCGACAGGGTGAGCGCGGTTCATTCATGAGCAACGCCTTCGACCGATTTGCCACCCTTCTCACTCCCAACGGCTGGGCATGGGCGGCATTCGCAATATTCGCCCTTTGCATGGCATGCGTGGCTATGTATATACTCACCGACACCGTCATCATCAGAAAAGCCGGTTTTTTCGGAGGAATACTGCTGCTGCTGATCTCCGTCGGAGCCATACTGACGGCCTTCAGAGCACGCAAAATATCCACTGCCCACGACCTCGCTGTCATAATCGTGCCCTCGACCATACTGAGCACCTCGCCGCGTGAGCCCAAAGACCGCAACGAAGAGGCCATGCTGCTGCACGAAGGTGTGAAGCTCCAGATACTCGACTCGATTTCCGAACGCTCCGATACGACTGGCTTAAAATGGTTTGACGTGCAGATCGACAACAATCACCGCGCATGGATCAAATCGACAGCCGTAGAGAAAATATGATTTTATGCTCTAAAACATATCAGGATTTTCGGCAAAATATTTGGCCATATTAAATATTGGGGCTATTTTTAAGCAGACAAAACAAACAAGAAAATATTCACTTCTAACCAATAAATCATTTTATTATGGCTAAGACTATTACATTCAATGAGTTGCGCAAGCTCAAAGACAGCCTGCCCGACGGAGCGACACACCAGATCGCCGACAAGCTCAATATAACCGTACAGACCGTAAGAAACTACTTCGGCGGAAGCAACTATGAGTTCGGCAAAAACGCCGGAGTTCATATCGAGCCGGGACCCGATGGCGGCATCGTGGTACTCGACGACACCACTATCTACGATATGGCTCTCGAAATCCTCAAGGAGCAGAACAAGGATTGAGGTCACACCCCAAATCCACTCGGCAGAGAACGTCTCTCCACGTGACTGCTGAAAACAGAACCATACTACGGCACAAACGCCTTGACGCCGCCTGACGACGGCCAGCCGACCGCCTTGTCAGAGGCGTCAAGGCAAAGCCGAAAGATTGCCGCAGACCGCCACCCTACTTTCGCGGCTACAATCAAGCCCCCACATACGCATTCTCCTTTCTCATTCCCCACCTTCCTCATTAATTCTCTCTTCCGGCGGTCATATTCCCCTCCACTCTCTCCACGATACAGTCCGGACAGTTCTCCTGCCCCGAAAGACACGTCTGAATCTCCTCACCGCAAATAAATCTATAGAACCCCAGCCATGGACGACCGACTGATAACTATTGCCATCCACACCTATGAGCGGGCACTCGAACTGAAATCGCTGCTTGAAAGCGAAGGGATCGAAGCTGTGCTGCAAAACGTCAACCTGTCGTCACCGATCATCTCTTCGGGAGTCAGAGTCAGAATCAAAGAACATGATCTTCCGGCAGCCTTACGGATCATAGAAAACCGTGAAATATTCGTAGGTCCGGCCGTCACATCGTTGGATCTACCGCTCTCACGCCGGATTCTTGTGCCGGTGGATTTCACCCCGATGTCAATCAAAGCCTGCAAGGCCGCCTTCAGGATAGCACACGCCCATCAGGCTGAAATCGTGCTGCTCAACGCATTTGTCGATCCGGCTCTGACTGCCTCGATACAGCTATCCGACACTCTCGACTTCGATGTCGCAGGAGCACAATTGCGCGAAAGCATAGCCAAAGCAGCCGAAAACTCCATGATCACACTGTGCGACGAACTAAAACACATGATCAAGGAGGGTGAGATACCACCGGTGAAGTTCACCAGAGAGATCACTGAGGGAGTGCCCGAGGACGCCATCAACGCATGGGCAAAAAAACATCAGCCGATGCTTATAGTCATGGCCACACGCGGCGCCGACAAGAAAGAGCGCGAACTGGTGGGAAGCGTCACTGCCGAAGTGCTCGATACAAGCCGCACACCCATATTCACCATACCGGAATCAGCATCGACTGACACAATTGAACGCATGCGCCACATTGTATTCTTCTGCACTCTCACCCAGGAGGACATGCTCGGTCTTGACGCCTTGTCGCGGCTGTTCGACGAATCAATGCTTCGTGTCACGCTACTCCACATCAGAAGCCGCAAAGACGCGACACACGGCCTTACTGCCGCCGAGGACGCCCTGCTACGATACTGCCGCGAAAACTATCCGCTATGCACATTCGAGATGATGAGCGCGGCAAGCGATCAGTCGACTGAAAAACTTGACTCGATCGACCGCACCGCGAAAATCAATATGCTTGCCGTGCTCAACAAGAAGAAAAACGTATTCGCGCGCCTCTTCAATCCCGGCATGGCTCATAGGCTGTTGTTCCGGGCCGACATACCGATGATTGTTATTCCGGTTTGAACGATCGCAGATCTGACATCCACCGCACTCCGCCATCACAACCCATTCTTCCAAGGCAACGCTAAGAGATTATCTAAAATTCATATCACTTTGCTTTTGAGAGTCTTTCCAGCGTCTTTTTGTTTGCTCCCCGGTCATGTAGCTACGGCTACACTCCCTCATCACAAACAAAAATCCATCTGACAATCCTTCTCAAAATCCGTATTATATAAATTTAGACAATCTCTAAGATTAGCATGACTGCGTGGCTTCAGGTTGCGCCAGAATGATCCGTCAGTATATGAACATGGCCATGAGTCAGGATTTTTTACTTCCGACACATGGCCATAGGTTTTTGAAGTGAATTGTCACTTTACCGGAGCGAACTGATCCTTGCCCACTCCACACAACGGGCATACCCAGTCGTCGGGTAGATCTTCAAACGAGGTGCCCGGAGCGATACCATGTTCAGGATCTCCTACTGAGGGGTCATACACCCAATCGCATACTTCACATACGTACTTGTCCATAATAGATTTTTTTTAGTGTCGGTTGATAATCCTTTCACCTGACAAACACCTTCACACCGCAAAGTGTTCGGAAATGTCGCCCTGTCATGAACACAAGCCAGTCACCGTTTTTTGACATACTTCCAAACTGATTCCATTGTTATATTTGTAGAACGGTTGTCGCTTGTTTGCGATAAAATGGCTAAATTTGTCGGTATGATAGTTTTTCCGAACGCAAAAATCAATCTCGGGCTGGCCATCACCGGACGGAGGCCCGACGGTTATCATGATATAGAAACCGTGATGTATCCAGTAGGGTGGACTGATATACTTGAAATTGTGCCATCGAAATCAGGAGTGACCGAATTGTTCACTTCGGGGAGACGCGTAGAGTGCCCGCCGGAGAGCAATCTGGTCATGAAGGCCTACCGTGCACTTGATGCCATCACGACGCTTCCGCCTGTCAGCATCTATCTCCACAAAGTGATTCCAGACGGCGCCGGGCTGGGCGGAGGTTCGGCCGACGCGGCTTTCGCGCTCAAGGCTCTCAATACGATGCTGAACCTCGGGCTTGACTACAAGCGGCTTGAGGAAATAGCCGCCACAATCGGCGCCGACTGCCCGTTTTTTATCCGCAACCGCCCAGTGACAGCCACCGGCACCGGCACGACATTCTCTCCGGCCGACATCTCGCTTGCCGGGTACAGCATAGTCATAGCAAAGCCTGCTGGATCAGTTTCGACCCGCGAAGCATATTCCGGCGTGAAATCCTATACTGCCCCTGGCAGGGTGGCAGAAGCTATCACACGCCCCATTTCTTCATGGGATGGATGCCTAATAAACGATTTTGAGGCATCGGTAGCCGCACAACTCCCCGAAATAACCGCAATCAAACAGCAACTTGCCGACATGGGAGCCGTCTACACTTCCATGTCAGGATCCGGCTCGGCTGTCTACGGTCTGTTTGGATGTGACATTTTGTCAGACGATATTTCAGGTAAGTTCCCCGGCATGGACATCTATATCGGGCGGCTTGACTGACTGAACGTTATCCGCTCCCGTTTGTTATGTCAGATAAAGAGCCTTGCAGTTTGGCAAGATTTTTGCACAGTATAAAAAAATTAGTGTCTAATATGAGCGATAAAAAGAAATCATCAGATAAAGCCGACGGAATGCAGTCCGAAGAGATACTGGATAATATCGGTGAATCGGTAGAGGAAACCGAAAATATGAGCGACCAGGATATCGAGAATGCCGAAATGAGCGAGATCGACAAGCTTGCCAAAGAGCTTGCCGAAGAGAAACTCAAGGTTGAGAAAGAGAAGAAGGAATATCTCTTTCTTATGGCTGAATTCGACAATTTCCGCAAACGCACCCTAAAAGAGAAGAGTGATATAATCCGCAACGCCAACGAACAGTCGATGAAAGGTCTGCTGCCTATCGTCGACGACTTCGAGCGCGGTCTCGACGCCACCAAGGATGTGGACGATCCCAACGCCATAAGAGAAGGCATGGAGATCATCTACAACAAACTCGTGAAATATCTCGAACAGAACGGAGTAAAGGCGATGGAAAGCAACGGCGCCGACTTCGATCCGGATATGCACGAAGCCATAGCCATGGTGCCGGTGGAGGATCAGAATCTTAAAGGCAAGGTGATCGACACGCCCACCAAAGGCTATACTATCAACGACAAGGTGCTCCGTCATGCCAAAGTGGCTGTCGGACAGTGACTGTAATTATCGAGAGGCATAAGAGATGGACAAGAGAGATTACTACGAAGTGCTCGGCGTAGCGAAGACAGCCACACCGGAAGAGCTTAAGAAAGCCTACCGCAAGCTGGCTATCAAATACCACCCCGACAAAAATCCAGGCGACAAGGAGGCCGAAGAGAAATTCAAGGAGGCAGCCGAAGCCTACGATGTGCTCTCCGACCCGGAGAAACGCCAGAAATACGATCAGTTCGGCCACAACATGGGGCCGCAGGGCTTCCCAGGCGGTGGATTCGGCGGCGGACACGGTTTCACGATGGAGGATATTTTCTCGCAGTTCGGCGACATATTCGGTGGCCATGGCGGTTTCGATATGGGAGGCTTCGGCAGTGCTGCCGGCGGACGTCCACGCAAACGCCAGCGTCGCGGCGACGATCTGCGCATCACCTTGAAACTGTCGCTTGAGGATATAGCCAAGGGGATCAGTAAGACACTGAAACTAAAAGCCTTTGCAAAATGTGACCATTGCAATGGCACCGGAGCCAAAGACGGCACGGCGTTCGTCACCTGCCCCACATGTCATGGATCCGGCACGGTAATGCGCACTCAACAGACCATTTTCGGACTCAGCCAAAGCGCCGCAGTGTGTCCGGAGTGTAACGGCGATGGCAAGATCATCAAAGAAAACTGCACCTACTGCAACGGCACCGGAGTGCAGCACAAGGAGCAGGTGGTTTCGTTCAATATACCTGCAGGCGTGGCCGACGGCATGACCCTTACCGTCAAGGGCAAAGGCAACGCGCCGATGCACGGCGGAGTCAATGGCGACCTGCTCGTGGTCATAGAGGAGATCAAACATCCGGAACTGATACGCGACGGCAACGATGTGGTCTACAATCTGATGCTCGACTTCCCCACCGCCGCCCTCGGAGGATCGGTGGAGGTGCCAACAATCGGAGGCCGCGCGCGCTTGAAGATAGCTCCGGGAACACAGCCCGGCAAAATACTGCGTCTGCGCGGCAAGGGACTCCCCTCCACCGAAGGCTACGGCACAGGCGACGAGCTGGTCAACGTGATGGTCTACGTGCCTGAAACGCTCAATGACGAGGAACGCAAACTTATAGAGCAGCTTGGCGACAAACCCGATATGAAGCCCAGCGACAGCGTGAAAGACCGTATTTTCAGCAAATTACGCCACATCTTCGATTAACCGTCATATACCATTTTTTTTACGGAGCGACTCGTATAACACGTATGCCGCTCCGTATTTTTTTTGTAATTTTGCCATTGCTATGGCAAAAATCATCATGATCACAGGAGGTCAGCGATCTGGGAAAAGCGAGCTGGCCGAAAAAACCGCATTGCGTCTTTCGGCGACGCCTCTGTATGTGGCCACAGCCGTAATCACCGACGAAGAGATGGCACGACGCGTTGAATCACACCGATGCCGACGCGGACCGCAATGGCGTCTGGCCGAGGAGAAGCTGTGGCCGTCACGCTGCATTGTCGCCGGAGATACCGCACTGATCGACTGCGTCACCGTGTGGTCGACCAACATGCTGTTTCACTTCGACGAGGATGCCGATAAGGCACTCAAAGCCATCATCCAAGAGCTTGACACCATTGCCGCCATGGAGAATGCCACCATAGTAGCAGTAACCAACGAGATCGGGCTTGGAGGCATAAGCCCCAATCCGCTGCAACGAAAATTCACCGACCTTCAAGGCCTTGTCAACCGGCATCTGGCCGATATTGCGTCGGAAGTATATCTAACCATATCAGGTATTCCCGTAAAAATAAAATGATCACATTCGACCTCAGGCGTCCCGACCGCACGATAGAGCCGGCGCTGCGCCACAAAGTGGACAACCTTACCAAGCCGAAGGGCTCGCTCGGCAAGCTGGAGCATCTGGCCATACAGATCGGACTGATACAGCAGACTCTCACCCCGCGACTCTCCAATCCGTGCAATATACTGTTTGCCGCCGACCACGGAATCATAAGCGAAGGAGTCAGCGTTTCGCCCAAAGAGGTGACATGGCAACAGCTCGGCCATTTCGCCAAAGGAGGAGCCGGTATCAATTTCCTGTGCCGACAGCACGGTTTCCGTCTGGTGCTTGTGGACGCCGGGGTTGATTACGACATTCCGGCCGGACACGGCATAATCGACCGCAAGGTGGGACGCTCGACACGCAACTTCCTGCATGGTCCGGCAATGACACACGACGAACTCGACTTATGTCTGCGTCATGGCGCGGAAATCGTCGACATGGTGGCCGACGAAGGCTGCAACGTGGTCAGTTTCGGCGAGATGGGCAGCGGCAACACATCGGCCTCGTCGATGTGGATGCACGCATTCGCCGGCACACCGCTGCCGCAGTGCGTGGGCGCCGGAGCCGGTCTTGACCGATCAGGCATCGACCACAAACTCAACGTACTCACCCGCGCCTGGAAGAACTATTCAGGCGACGGTAGCGTGTCCGACCTTATGGCATGGTTCGGCGGCTACGAGATGGCGATGGCCGTCGGAGGAATGCTGCGTGCAGCCGAGCGCGGAATGGTGATCATTGTCGACGGATTCATCATGACCAGCTGCATGCTGGCCGCCTCACGGCTATATCCGGAAGTGACCGAATATGCCGTCTACGGCCATCAGGGCGACGAATCGGGCCACCGTCTGGCTCTGGAAGCACTCGGAGCCATGCCTCTGCTCCACCTCGACCTGCGCCTTGGCGAAGGGAGCGGCGCAGTCTGCGCCTATCCCATCCTTCAGTCGGCGGTGAGGATGATCAACGAGATGGATTCGTTTGCCGACGTCAACGTGACAAAATATTTCGACTGATGCAACGCCTTGCAGCAGCAATATCGTTTTTCACCAGACTTCCTCTATGGAGGATGATCGAGATAGATCCGCGCCACTATGAGCGTGTCGTGGAGTTGTGGCCTGTGGCCGGATGGCTTACCGGAGGATTGAGCGCGCTGACGTTATGGCTTGCATCTCTGGTCTTCGACGCGCCTGTGGCGGCACTTCTCGCACTCACATCCCGCACCCTTTTCACCGGCGCTCTGCACGAGGACGGACTCGCCGACTTCGCCGACGGCATGGGAGGAGGCACGTCGCGCGAACGGATTCTTGCCATCATGAAGGATTCACACATCGGCACATACGGAGTCATCGCTCTTGCCCTGTATTATATGCTGGCGGCAGCCGCGATAGCCTCTCTGCCGGTGGCTGTAGCCTGCGCCACAGTCTTCGCGGCCGATGTGTGGAGCAAATACTGCGCCGGAATGATCATCAACGCCATGCCATACGCACGTCAGCGCGAAGAGGCAAAGAATCTGACTGTCTACACACGTATCCGCCCGGCCACACTGCTCACCGGATTTCTCCTGTCGGCATGGCCGCTGACGCTGCTCCATTGGCCGCTGGCACTGGCCTCGCTCGCGCCGGTCATCGCCGCAGCGCTTCTGATCATGTATATCCGCCACAAGATCGGAGGATATACAGGCGACTGCTGCGGAGCGATCTTCATCATCTCCGAACTCTGTTTTCTGCTCACTGCAGCGGCTCTGCACCGAACATTAGGCTGAAAAGGCGTGTTATAACGTCAATCAATACATAGTGAAGACATGCAACAACACATAGCCCGGCATCTGACCGACCTCATAGGCAACACACCCCTGCTTCACCTCAAGCGTTTTTCCGACGCTATGGGAATAAAAGCCGACATAATAGCCAAACTCGAATATTTCAATCCCGGAGGAAGCGTCAAAGACCGCGTGGCATTCAGCATGATCACCGAGGCCGAACGTTCCGGGGTGCTCCGCCCGGGCGGCGTGATAGTCGAGCCTACCAGCGGCAACACAGGAGTGGGACTTGCATGGATAGGATCGTCGAAAGGGTATAAGGTGATACTCACCATGCCCGATACCATGAGCAAGGAGCGCCGCGAGCTTCTTAAAGCCTACGGAGCGCAGATCGTGCTCACTCCGGGCGCCGACGGAATGGCCGGTGCCATAGCCAGAGCCGAAGAAATCAGGATTTCCACACCGGGAGCCATCGTGCTCGGACAGTTTACCAACCCTGCCAATCCGGCCGCGCACGAAGCCACTACCGGCCCAGAGATCTGGAACGCTACCAAAGGGAAAGTGGACATATTCATATCCGGCGTAGGCACCGGCGGCACGATCACCGGCACCGGACGCTATCTCAAGAGCCGCAACCGGAATGTGAGGATTGTGGCGGTAGAACCGCGTGAAACGGCCGTGCTTTTAGGGGAGAATCCGGGGCCGCACGGCATACAGGGGGTAGGGGCCGGGTTTACTCCTGTCATTTATGATCCCTCGGTAGTCGACGAGATAGTCACCGTATATACAGACTATGCCAGAACCATGACACGCCAGATAGCCCGTCAGGAAGGTCTGCTCGTCGGCATATCGTCGGGAGCTGCACTCGCCGCGGCCCTCGAGATAGGCCGTCGACCCGAATCAGAAGGCAAAACGATCGTAGCGCTGCTACCCGACACGGGTGAACGCTATCTCTCGACCGGTGTATATGACTGAACCGACCGGCAGACGCAAGCCATCAGTCCCTCGGGTTGCGACGGTATATAAACCGCGCCAGACCCACTATATAGCGTCTGAAACCAGGACGATATGACAGCAGGCGGTCAAACCATCCAAGATAAGGATTGAGCAGCTTGATTTCCAAGCCGACAAAAATCATTGCAAACAATGTGCCAGGCCCCACAATATTCCAGGCCCAGCGACCAAAAAACAGATAACTGCTGACCACCGCCAACACCACCAGAACAGTATCCACCACTATCTTCACACGTGGGAAAGCCACTCCCGTGACACGGCTCAACGCCACCGGGAATCCCTCGCCAGGCATGGTCACCGAACCGCAGCGCACCTCAAGGGCTATCCCCACGCCCATCACCGCACAACCGGCAAACTGAGTGGCTATCCGCGAGATCACTGTCGCACATTCAAGCCAATCGGTGAGCATCATGTTGATGTCGATCAACCAACCGAACACAAAACCTATCACAAGCTGAGACAGCTGCATGGGATTGAACCGGCTACGCAGGACGGCTATCTGAAGACCCACCAGCACGAAATTCATCACTATCGTATAGCCTCCCACCGTCAGAGCCGGCGCGAGCCCCCGCGCCCCGGCGATAGAGAGCGACAGCGGCAACGACGATATGACACTGCTGCCGAGATCGGACTTGATACACAACACTACACCAAGAGTCATCAGATAGATTGAAACAAGCAGAAGAGCATGCTGCCATACGAATGACAAGACAGCCTCTTTGCGCGACAACGTTGTTGAAATCTCCATAAAAAACTTAATATTGAATATCTACTCAGGACAGCGCCTCACCGGCGTTTCCACCTGCAAAACTACAAAAAAATCCGCTGACAGCCGAAAGCCTCCCACAATGTAGACAGTACTACCAAAGTCGGGCGTTTCACGACTGTATTTTGCGAATGTCAGACTACCCCCGTGGCCGCTAACGGTTATTTGGACGGATATATAAGATTTTTATAAGAAAAAACTTGTAGACGGAACTATAAATCACTAAATTTGCAGTATAAAACCAAAACATCAAAAACAGCAAGTCTAAGTCATGAGCAAAGAAAGAATACTGGTCACCGGCGGCACCGGTTACATCGGCTCGCATACAACAGTCGAGCTTCAGAATGCAGGATATGACGTTGTCATTGTCGACAATCTCTCCAACTCCAATGTTGAAGTGCTCGACGGCATAGAGAAAATCACCGGCAAGCGTCCGGCTTTTGTAGAGGCCGACTGCACCGACCTCGCTGCCATGCAGAAACTGTTTGCCGACTATCCCGGCATCAAAGGCATCATCAACTTTGCCGCAAGCAAGGCTGTAGGCGAATCGGTTGAGAAACCCATACTCTACTATCGCAACAATCTCAACACCCTGCTCAACCTGCTCGATATCATGGGTCCCAACGGAGTCAAGGGCATCGTGTTCTCATCGTCGTGCACCGTCTATGGCGAACCCGACGTGAACCCCGTCACAGAGCAGTCGCCCATAAAGAAAGCCACTTCTCCCTACGGAAACACCAAGCAGATCTCCGAAGAGATAATAACGGACGTCATCACTTCCGGCGCACCGTTCAAAAGCGTCATACTCCGCTATTTCAATCCCGTCGGCGCGCATCCCAGCGCAGAGATAGGCGAACTGCCCAACGGTGTGCCCCAGAACCTCATACCGTTTGTCACCCAGACGGCGATCGGCATCCGCAAAGAGCTTTCGGTGTTTGGCAACGACTACGACACTCCCGACGGATCGTGCATCCGCGACTTCATCAATGTTGTGGATCTCGCCAAAGCCCATGTGATAGCCATACAGCGCATGCTTGAGGACAAGAGCCAGGACAAGATCGAGATCTTCAACCTCGGCACAGGCATCGGACTGTCGGTGCTCGAACTCATAGAGTCATTCGAGCGCGCCACAGGCGTGAAGGTGCCTCACAAGATCGTGGGACGCCGCACCGGCGACATCGAAAAAGTATGGGCCAATCCCGAACATGCCAACAATGTGCTCGGATGGAAGGCCGAAACGCCTATCGACGACACTATGCGTTCGGCATGGGCATGGCAGTGCAAGCTCCGCGAGCGCGGCATAATGTGATGCAGGTCGACCACACCGTATGACGACAATGCGATCAGCCTGCGTCAAAGAAATCATAGCTGTGGCGGCAATCCTTTTCGGACTGCCGCCATACGCTTTATCACAACCCACCGGCACGAAAAACCCGGCTGAACCGGACTCAACACTGACCGTAAGCCTGCTGACTGCCGCACCCGGCGACGACATCTATGAGCTCGAAGGACATGCAGCCCTGAGGCTCAAAAGCTCCACCTATGACATGACCGTCAACTGGGGACTGTTTGACTTCGATTCACCCAATTTTGTCTACCGGTTTGTCAAGGGTGAAACCGACTATATGGCCGGTGCGATACCGACAGCCTATTTCATCGAGCAATACCGTCGTGAAGGCCGACGACTCAAAGAGCAGACATTCAACCTCACGCCGGAGGAAGCCGGCCGTCTGCGCGAGCTTGTCGAGATCAATCTTATGCCTGAAAACCGTACGTATCGATACAACTACATCAGGGACAACTGTTCGACCCGCTGCATAGACATCGTGGAGCGTGCCATCGGCGACTCCGTGTATCTGGGCGCACCGGCCGGTGAACTGGCCGGAAATGTCAGCTTCCGCGACATGATGGCCTACCACCACCGCAACTATCCATGGTATCAGTTCGGCATAGATCTTGCCCTTGGCAATGGCATTGACCATACGCTCACCAACCGTCAGAAAGCATTTGCCCCCACGGTGCTCGAATGTCAGGCCGAGCAGGCTCTGCGTCCAGACGGCACCCCGTTGACGCTCGGCACGGAAATACTTGTGGCGGGCGACGAGCATGGCACTGCCCTCGCCCCGACACCATGGTGGATAACACCACTGGCCGTATGCTGGGCTATCTTTGCCGTAGTCATTTCACTGACCGTCGCCGACATAAACCGCGGATCTGTCAGCCGATGGCTTGACTCGCTGCTGTTCGGCGCGATGGGACTGACCGGATGCGTCATCGCATTTCTCATTTTCATCTCGGTTCACGAAGCCACGTCGCCCAACTGGCTTATACTGTGGCTCAACCCGTTATGCTTCATACCGGCAATACTGGAATGGTCGCGACGCTGTCGTGCCTTTCTTATTTGCTATCATTTTGTTAACTTTGCAGCGATTTTGACAATGACGATTTTAATGACCGTCGGCGAACAAAATTGCAACTCAGCGTTTATTCCTTTGATAGCATGTAGCGCGCTACGTTCGACAAGCTATATCTACATTTCGCTATGCGGAAAAAGAAAAGAACTGACATACAGCATAAAATACTCTGTGCGGTACTCCTGACTCTTGTCACTGCATCAGCCGGCGCCCAGACCGCTCCCAAGCGGCCTCAGATGGTGGTAGGCATAATGGTGGAGGGACTCAGTCAGGATTATCTCGACCTGCTGCATAATCATTTCACCGACGGCGGTTTCAAGCGCCTGATGCGCGACGGAGCCACACTGAGCAACGTCGACTACGGTCCGGGAGTGGATGCCGCCGCCGCCACAGCAATAATCTATACGGGAGCGGCTCCCAGCGTCAACGGCATTCCGGCGGAATACGTATATGACCGCGAGCGTCGCCGCAGCCGCAGCATACTGCTCGACACAGCCAAGATAGGAAATTTCACAAACGAAACCTATTCACCCGCCGCCATACTCGTATCGACTCTCGGCGATGAAGTGAGGCTCGACGCCGCAGGCACAGGGTGGGTCTACAGCGTGGCTCCTGATCCGGCGCAGGCCATAATCATGACCGGACACGCCGGCAACAGCGGGTTCTGGATCAATGATCACACCGGCTCATGGGCAACGACCACACACTACAAGGATGTGCCGAGAAGCATTTCCTCGCGCAATTACCGCCGGCCGATATCCACCGTGCTCGACACCCTAAAGTGGGAGCCACTTCTGACGCCGGCACAGTATCCCGACGTACCCGACTATAAACGGCAATACCCTTTCCGCCACTATTTCGGACGGAAGGACGTTGACCGCTACCGACAGTACAAAGCCTCGGCCAAAGCCAACGAAGAGGTGACATCGATAGCCGAAGAGTATCTTTCGACCATGGCGCTGGGCACTCGCGGCCCGGTGGATATGGTCAACATCGGATATTCTCTCTCGCCCTATCCCTACACTGCCGACGGCGACAACCGCATGGAAACCATTGACGCATATCTGCGCCTCGACCGCGATCTGGCCAGGCTGATGAAAGCCATCGACCACCGCACCGGAGCCGGAAACTCGCTGATATTCCTTGCCGGCTATCCCGCCCGCCCGACATCGAGGCGCGACGACGAGAAATGGGGACTGCCCTCAGGCGAATTCTCGCCACGAAAAGCCATCTCGCTCCTCAACATGTATCTCATCGCTCTCCACGGCAACGGCGACTGGGTGACAGGATACTTCAACCGCAACTTCTACCTCAACCAGCGGCTTATCAAGGAGAACCGTCTTGACGCTTCAGATGTCAGAGCCGAGGCTGCCGAATTCCTTGCACGGATGAGCGGCGTCAGCGGGGTGTACACTATCGACGACATCATCGCATCACGCGCAGGCGACAACGCCAACGAACTGAAACGCAACACCCTGGTGAAATACGCCGGCGACGTGGTGGTAAACATCACTCCCGGCTGGTCAGTGACCGACGACACTGTCAGCGGAGCTGTCAACGCTCCGCAAGTGGCTCGCGAAGCCTTCTTCCCTTCCACCGTCATAGTCATGGGACCGGGAGTGAAGCCACAGACCATTGACGAGAAAATCGACGCAAGGCGCATTGCTCCCACCGTTTGCCGGCTTCTTCGCATCCGTTCGCCCGGAGCGGCATCCCTTCCTGCCGTCAGACTCTGAGGCATCATCACCGATCAAAGCAGGAGCGCGCCTGATGACGCATGACAGAATATCACCTTATGACTTGATGCAGATATCTGTCGGAATACAGGCTGACTCCACGATGGGATCTATTGTGCGACACAATATCCCTTACGCGACATAAACGCAAACATCATATTCATCAGAATCAAAATAACAACATGTCACTAAACTCATTTTTAAGCAAGATATTCGGCAACAAATCACAGCGCGATCTCAAGGAGATACAGCCAATCATCGACAAAATCAAAGCTTGCGGAGAAAAAGTAAAAACGCTCGACAACGATGCGCTCCGACAGACCATCAGCGATGTGCGCGCTGACATCAAGAAGGCCATAGAAACCGATGAAACAGCGATCGCCGGACTCAAGACCGAGATCGAGACCCTGCCGTTCGACAAGCGTCAGCCGCTGTGGGATGAAATAGACCGTCATGAAAAAAACATACTCGACACGATAGAGAACAAGCTCAACGAGCACCTTCCGGTAGTGTTCGCTACCATGCGCGAAACCGCCGCACGCTTTGCCGCCAATCCGACCGTTGAGGTTACAGCCACACAGATGGACCGCGATCTGGCCGCCGCAGGCAAGGAGTTTGTCAGCATCGAAGGCGACAAGGCCATCTGGAAAAACCACTGGCTTGCCGGAGGCAACGAGATCACCTGGGATATGGTCCACTACGACGTGCAGCTCATAGGCGGCGTGGTGCTCCATCAGGGCAAGATCGCCGAGATGGCTACCGGTGAGGGCAAAACTCTTGTAGCCACACTGCCGGTATTCCTGCGCTCGCTCTCCGGACGCGGCGTGCACGTGGTGACCGTCAACGACTATCTGTCGAAACGCGACTCCGAATGGATGGGACCGCTCTATATGTTCCACGGATCGAGCGTAGACTGCATCGATAAGCATCAGCCTAACTCCACCGGACGACGCGACGCATATAACTGCGACATCACTTTCGGCACCAACAACGAATTCGGCTTCGACTACCTGCGCGACAATATGGCTCTCTCGCCTTCCGATCTCGTGCAGCGCAAACACTACTATGCGATTGTCGACGAGGTAGACTCGGTGCTTATCGACGACGCCCGTACACCGCTCATCATCTCCGGTCCGGTGGCGAGAGGCGACGACCAGATGTTCAACGAATACCGGCCCAACGTAGAGAAAGTTGTCGCCGCCCAGCGCAAACTCGTCACACAGATGCTTACCGACGCAAAGGCGAAGCTCGCATCGGACGACAAAGATACCCGCAAAGCCGGCGCTCTCGAACTGTTCCGGTCGTTCAAGGGTCTGCCCAAGAACGGCGCGCTGATCAAGTTCCTCAGCCAGGAGGGTATGAAGAACATACTGCTCGAAACCGAAGGCTATTATCTTCAGGACAATTCGCGCGAGATGCCCAAGGCCACGGAACCGCTATATTTCGTCATTGACGAGAAAAACCGCAGTGTGGATCTTACCGACAAGGGTATCGACATGCTTACCGGCACATCGGCCGACCCCGACTTCTTCGTGCTCCCCGACATAGCCGCCCAGCTCTCGGAGGCCGAGACTATCGCCGACGCCGCAGAGCGCCAGCAGAAAAAGGATGAGCTGATGCAGAACTATGCCGTCAAGGCCGAGCGTGTACATACCGTCACACAGCTGCTCAAAGCCTACACCCTCTTTGAGAAGGATGTGGAATATGTGATCGACGACAACAAGATCAAGATCGTCGACGAACAGACCGGACGCATCATGGAGGGCCGGCGCTACTCCGACGGACTCCACCAGGCCATAGAGGCCAAAGAGGGAGTGAAGGTTGAGGCTGCCACGCAGACCTTCGCCACCATCACCCTGCAGAACTACTTCAGAATGTATCACAAGCTTGCCGGCATGACCGGTACGGCCGAGACCGAGGCCGGAGAGCTGTGGGATATATACAAGCTCGACGTCGTGACCATCCCGACGAACCGTCCGGTGGCACGCATCGACATGAACGACCGCGTCTACAAGACCAAGAAAGAGAAATATGCCGCAGTGATCGACGAGATCGTCAAGCTGCGCGAGGAGGGACGTCCGGTGCTCGTGGGCACCACCTCGGTGGAGATCTCCGAGCTGCTCAAGCGCATGCTCGACATGCGCCGCATACCCTGTCAGGTGCTCAACGCCAAACTTCACCAGAAAGAGGCCGACATCGTGGCACAGGCCGGCAAGACAGGTACTGTCACCATTGCCACCAACATGGCAGGCCGAGGCACCGACATCAAGCTCCCCGAAGAAGTGAAGAAGGCCGGAGGTCTGGCCATCATCGGCACCGAACGCCATGAGAGCCGCCGTGTGGACCGTCAGCTCCGCGGACGTTCCGGCCGTCAGGGCGATCCGGGATCGTCGGTGTTCTACGTATCGTTCGAGGACACTCTGATGCGCCTGTTCGCCACCGACCATGTCACCAAAGTGCTCGACCGCCTCGGCCTCAAAGAGGGCGAAATGATAGAGAGCGGCATGGTGACCCGCGCCATCGAGAAGGCTCAGAAACGCGTGGAAGAGAACAACTTCGGCATACGCAAACGCCTCCTCGAATATGACGACGTCATGAACAAGCAGCGTACCTACATCTATTCGCGACGCCATCATGCCCTGCTCGGCGAACGTATAGGCATCGACATCGCCAATATGTTCTATGACTATATCGAGAACCTCATCACGACCTACGACTCACCTGCCGCATTCGGCGATCTGTCGCTTGAACTTTTCAAGACCCTTACGATCGAGGCACCCTTCACCGAAGAGGAATTCCGCAGCATGAGCAAGGAAGAAGCCATCGACCGCGTGCATCAGGCGGCTATCGAAGCTTTCGACCGCAAAAACGACCGTATCCGCGAAGTAGCCATGCCGGTGATCAAGGACTGCGTCGAAAACCGTGGTCTGAACTCCATGATACTCGTGCCTATCACCGACGGCAAACGCGTGTTCAGCCTTCCGGTCAATATCATCGACGCCTACAATTCCGACGGCCGCGCCATCGTCAAGGAGTGGCACAAGGCTATCATGCTCGTGAGCATCGACGAACTCTGGAAGGAGCATCTGCGTGAGCTCGACCAGCTCAAGCAGTCGGTGCAGAACGTATCATACGAGCAGAAGGATCCTCTGGTAATCTACAAGGTAGAGTCGTTCCACCTCTTCGAGAATATGCTCAACAATCTCAACGTAAAGGTGATCTCGGCTCTGATGCGCGGACAGCTCTACATACAGCAGCGTCCGGCCCAGCAGCAGCCCGAAGGCGCTCCGCAGCAGGCGCCCCAGCCCGAAGTGCAGCGCGCCATGCCCGAAAGCCACCGTCAGGCCAGCAACTACCGCGAGAGCCGCGGCAATCTGCCCGGTGAAGCCGAGCAGCGTGCCGCAGCAGCGTCCAGCCATGGAGAGCAGCAGCGTCCCATGCCCGTCAAGGCCGGCCCGAAAATCGGCCGCAACGATCTCTGCCCCTGCGGCAGCGGCAAGAAATACAAAAACTGCCACGGACAGGGTCTTTAATCATCGTAAATACAAAATCACAAAACACAGTAGACTGATCCGCTAAAAACGGTCAGCTTACATCACAACATTCCAATCACACGAGACATGAATTCACTCAGCAACAAGCCCAAGCTCCTATGGCTTGCCATAGGGCTTGTGGCACTTCTGGTGATAGCAGTGGCAGTAAGCCTGTTTCAGGTGACCTCACTGAAACTTGAAGTCAACCAGCAGAAAGCCGAAAACGAACAGCTCCAGCTCACCAACGACCAATTGCAGCTGGCCAACGAGTACGAGGCCATCAACTCGCAGTTTGCACAGTATGAGAACCAGGCCACACAGATGGCCGGAGACACAATACTGGCCAAGTACACCGCCGCCAAAAACAAGGTGGAACAGCTGCTGCAGGAACTCAACTCCGAGAAGGTAAAGAGCCAGAAGCGCATATCGCAGCTACAGAACGAAATCTCCACTCTGCGAGGACTCCTGCGCCATTATATAGCCCAGGTGGACTCGCTCGGCAAGGAGAATGCCGGACTGCGGGCCGAGAACGCGGAGATCCGCAACGAGAACCGCTCGCTGTCGAACCGCATGCAGGAGGTGACCCGCAAAAACGAGACCCTCAGCGAACGGATGACACTGGCCGAGAAGCTCAACGTCACCGGCGTGGCTCTCACCCCGCTCAAGAAAAACGGCAAACAGGAGAAAAAAATCACCAAAGCCAAACAGCTCATGGTGACATTCACCATACCGCAGAACAACTCCACTCCCGTGGGACAGAAAACCGTGTATCTGCGGATAACCTCGCCCGAAGGCGCTCTTCTCGGCAATGCCGGCACATTTGATTTCGAAGGATCAAACGTGGCATGCACAGCCAAGAAGCAGATCGAATACGCAGGTGAGGAAATACCGGGCGTTACAATCTACTGGGATGTAAACACAGCTCTTTCGGCCGGCGAATATATGGTAGAACTGTTTGCCGACAATTACCGTCTGGCATCGCGACGCTTCACCTTCAAGAAATGATCGAGGCACTGCAACATTTTTACGAAGCCGTCAACTCCGTCGAGGTCACTACGACCTCGGCGGTGTTCAAATTATGCGTAAGCCTGTTGCTCGGCAGCTGCGTCGGGATGGAGCGCAAGCGCAAAGGACAGATCGCCGGCATACGCACATTCGCCCTCATCTCCATGGGAGCCACGCTGGCCATGCTGCTCTCGATCTACGTGCCGCAGGAATACCTCGGGCTGAAAAACGGCGACCCCGGACGTATCGCCGCGCAGGTGATCACCGGCATCGGTTTCCTCGGCGCCGGAGCCATCATACAGATGAAAGGATCGGTGCGCGGACTGACCACCGCCGCCGGCATCTGGATGGTGGCCACGATAGGCATGGCCGTGGGCGTAGGCATGTATCTGGTGTCGGTCGTGGCCACCGGACTGATGCTCGTCATACTCGTACTGCTCGAACAACTGGAGCACCGCATCCATGTCGGATGGGAGACACGCATAGTGCGCATACGCATCGGAGCGATCGTCAAGGATATAGAAGCCTACCGCCACTGTCTGTCGGAACAGAATATCACACTGACCAATGTGTTTGTGGAGTATGATTTCGAAACGCCCTGCACGCGCCTCAATCTGGTGGTGCTCGCCAAAAACACCACCGATTTCGTCAAAGTGTTCGGACTGCTCCGACAACTTAATCCCACACAGGGCATCTCGCTCGCCAATCAAGTGACCATATGATCCTCGCCACAATAGCCGCAGAATCTCTGCCCATCGAAAGCCTGATACGCGATCTGGCATTCATACTCATACTCGGCGCCGTGGTGACGGTGCTGTTCAAATGGTTGCGTCAGCCTGTCGTGCTCGGCTATATCGTAGCCGGATTTCTGGCGAGCCCCCACTTCGAGTATCTGCCGTCGGTGACTACCGACAGCAATATCGAGTTCTGGGCTCAGATAGGCATCGTGGTGCTGCTCTTCTCGCTTGGACTTGAATTCAGCTTCAAGAAACTTGTCAATGCCGGAGGGTCGGCTGTGGTGACGGCTATGATCATCGTCGCGGGCATGATGTGCGGTGGGTTTGTTGTCGGACATATTCTCGGTTTCTCGGCCATCAACTGCCTTTTCCTCGGCGGCATGCTGTCCATGTCGTCGACCACTATAATCATCAAGGCCTTCAACGATCTGGGGCTTCAGCACAAGAAATTCGCCTCGCTGGTGTTTGCTGTGCTGATAGTGGAGGATCTTTTTGCAGTGGTGATGATGGTGTTGCTGTCGTCGATAGCTGTCAATTCCACCGTCAAAGGTGGCGAGATGCTGTTTAGCGTCATGAAGCTGGTGTTTTTCCTCATCATGTGGTTTGCCACCGGAGTGTTCGTTCTCCCTTCGTTGCTCAACAAGGTGCGTCGCTATCTGAATTCCGAAACACTTCTGATCATGTCGATGGGACTGTGCCTCGGCATGGCCGTTTTTTCGGTCTGCTGCGGATTCTCGCTTGCATTGGGAGCGTTCGTGATGGGCTCTATCCTTGCCGGCACGAGTTTTGCCGAACGGATCGAGCGCGTAGTCACTCCGGTAAAGGATCTGTTCGGATCAGTATTCTTCATATCCGTCGGCATGATGGTGGATCCGCACATCATCACGCAATACTGGGCGCCGATCCTTGTGCTGTCGGGAGTCGTGATCTTCGGCATGATACTGTTCGGCACCTTCGGCATGCTCGTCACCGGCCAAAACCTGAAGGTGGCCATCGAAGCCGGATTCTCCCTGACACAGATCGGCGAATTCGCTTTC